>OLQY01001703.1_pt1 | contig 17207 bp, 10 predicted proteins | sample 1672851 | NCBI WGS metagenome assembly OLQY01 (sample SAMEA3136730, study PRJEB25190) | human gut metagenome | reverse complement strand
CAGAGTTAATCATCAAGAATTGAGAAATAGCTCTTGTTGATGAATTATTTAAAAAGTATAGTGTTAATGCAGTTAGTATTACATGTAGCGGAAAACGCATTCCTTTCATTGAAAGGGAACCACTAACTAATTCACTAGAAGCTGTATCAATATTGGTGGTGTGATGTTTTACTATTATGTGATTACACTTCTTGTTATTGCACTTATAGCGATTGTAATGTTTATATGAATGATGTAAGTAAGTTCCCTTACCGCATCTAGGACATTTAGGATTATTTAGTTTAGGACGTCCGTCACCGTCGCCTATGGCGAATTGGCGCTTACACTGCTTACATTGATACTTTTGTTTAGCCTGCTTATTCATACCAAACTTATATAGTTTATCAGAATTACAGCGTGGGCATTTTATATTAGTTTTGCTCATTGTTCTTCTCTCCTTTTCAAAGGGGGTATTATTTAGTCTCGCAAACTTATTGTATTTCCTTAGGTTGAGAAGAGCAATGTTCATATAACTTAACAGATCGTGTTAATTAAAAGGGGGGACAGGTATGAAGAAGAAATTAAGTATAGTATTATGTATATTGTGGATGGGATTTATATTTTATAATTCCAGCCAACCAGGAAATCAGTCAAATGAAAAAAGTATTAAGGTACTTAATATGATAAAAGAATTTCAAGATAATGCACTTGATATGATTCGTAAAATAATAAATGGTAATAATAGTTCAAGCTTAAATGGATATATAGTTTATAATGAAAGTACAAGGGAAATAGTTAATCCCAATAGTACTATTAATTGGGGAAAGTGTGATGAAGAAGAGATAAGTAATATAGTTATTACTTATGATAATAGTGAAAGTTATGATAGTATTGAGTTTTGTGGGATTAACCAAGGATATGTGACTTATAATAAAATAGATTCAAATGGGATAACAATTAATAAAGTAAGCATAGGATCAAATGATATTTTAAAAAATAGAAGAATTAGTATTAATAAAAGTGATATTAAGAATTTGCTTATTAAAGTAAGAGATAAGATAAAAGCATTTGTATATGAGCATTTTAATAATTTTAATGTTTTTGTTAGAAAATCTGCTCATGCCTTTGAGTTTTCAGTGCTTGCTATACTTTTATTATGGGCAATGGCCTGTCATGAAATTAAAGGAATGAAGGCAGTTATTTTTACATTATTAATAGTTTTATTTTATGCAATGACAGATGAATTTCATCAGTTATTTGTACCAGGAAGAGGGGCTAGTATTAATGATGTTATGATTGACTTTATTGGTGGAGTAATAGGAAGTATTTTATATAGTTGTGCTAGCTGGCTTTGTAATATTAAAGTAAGTGCTTTTGAAAAAGTCTAATTTAGAAAATATGCGTGCCTTCAAGTAGGACTTAATATTTAGGTCTTATCTGGAGGTATTTTTTATGTACAGAAAATATAAAAAATTTCAAGTCGTAAAGATAGTTATATCGATAGGTTTTAAGAGTTATAGATATAGGTTTGACACTATGAAGTGGGAATTATCATATCTAGATGGTGTTATAATAAAAACGCCTCCCGTGTAAATCTATTTATTAGATGATAACAGGAGGCGAATTTATTATCTTACATAAAAATATTATTTAGATAATCCTTCATTTTTTATATGTAAATCCATTTGTGGGTATGGAATACTAATATCTTCATTGTCAAAGGCAACTTTTACAGATTCAAGTAAGTCAAAATGTACCTTCCAATAATCACTATTATTAACCCAAACTCTTACTACAAAGTTTATAGCACTATCACCATGATTAGAAAGAGCAATAAATGGTTCTGGTGTTTTTAAGATTAAGTCATGAGCTTCCACTATATTAGATAAAACTCTCTTAACCTTTAATATATCTTGTTCATATCCTACACCAAAAGTTAAATCAACTCTTCTTAATTCTTTAGCAGAGTAGTTTACTATACTTCCATTTGCTAAGGTTCCATTTGGTACAAGTATTAATTTATTATCAACACTTACCATATGTGTATAGAACATACCTATTTTTTCAATAACACCATTATGTCCAGCACCTTCAACATAATCGCCAACGTTGAAAGGTCTTATTAATAAAATTACTAAACCACCAGCAAAGTTAGATAAACTTCCTTGAAGAGCAAGCCCAATTGCAACCCCAGCAGAAGCAACTAATGCTGCAACACCAGTTGTTTTAATTCCTACATATTCTAAAACTACTAAGACTACTAGACCTTTTAAGATTACTTCTAAAAATGTATCTAAAAATGATCTAATAGTTACATCTACATTTCTTCTTTCTAGAGTTTTGTTTAATATGTTAACTATTTTTTTTAGCAAGTTTCCAACCAATCCATAGTAAAAATATTCCTATAATTAGCTTTATACCATCAGTAGTTGCCCAGTTAACTATTTTTCCTAAAAATTTTTCTAAACTCATAGTTATAAAGAACCTCCTTTTTTATTATAAGCTATTTTATTATATAGTATTTTTAGTAATTATTACAATGTAATTATAAAAAGTGTTTTAATAAGTGATTTTTGTATATATTTAGTAGAATTTGTAATTGCTTAAATATTCTAAAAAAAATATACTTAAATAGACATCAATATACATTTTCCTCAGGGGGAAAATGAAAACAACTCCTTGATAATATCATGAGTAAAATATCATTATGCAAAAATAATACGGTTTCATAAAATAAAAAACTCCAGCCCCTTGAGGAATTTAAGATATTAAAGGTGAAAAGATAAAAAAGTACAATTATATGGTGATTTAAGGATTGAAAAAACAGCGACAAGCTATGCTTCGCTGTTTTTTCAATTAACCTTTTAATTAGGGGTGAATAATAATATGATTTAATGGCTAGACTTTCAATAAATAGATCGAATAAATAATTTAGTTAGAGGTGAATTAGATGATTAATTTTTTGGTAGGTTTAGGAGCAAGTATAGGAGTTATTATAATTTATTCATTATTAAAGGTTGCAAGTGATTTTGACGATGAAGTTGATGAAATGTATAAAGAATATGATTACTATGATAATTGTGAGTTAAATAAAAAATATAATTATTATGAGGATACACATAGAAAAAATCCTAATAAGGATCAGTATGAAAATAGATAATCTAAAGTATATAAATTTTTGTAAGTTAAAATTCATATAAGTAAATATTTAATAATAATAGAAGAAAAGTTAATATTATAAAAAAAGGCATATAAAATTTCTTTGGAATATATTGACAAAAGAAGCGAAAAAGTATATATATAAAAGTAGAAGCAAGGGTGGTTCTATAGTAGAAATACTAGAATCAACTTGCTTTTTTATTTAAAAAAAAGTGTAATGACGATAAAGCTGTGTATGATTCCTTTTGCATGAGGACATATAAATGATTTTATGCAGTACAGAAACACTTAGTTTATATAGTAAATTTTATAGGGGTTTATAAGAAGATAATTTTTAGGTATGCATTATAAAAGGATTAGGGGGGAAAGGTATGGATAGTATAATTATGAATTATATTGAAGAAAAATTAACTGATAATTTGAAGAAAGATTTTGTAGTTGCAGCAATACACTTTATAGTTGATGAAGAATTATGTAGTGAAGAAGATATTAAAAAAATAGAAAATAGAAAAAAAGATAAAAGAGATGAAAAAGTCGATGATTGCTTAAAGCTTTCAGCTATTTATGGATATATTGTTTATAGAGCAGTTACATCAGGAAAGTTAGATGAAGAAACTGATATGAAGTGTTGTAAGATATTAATGGAATTAAGTAGAACGGTAAGTAATTATATAACTGCAGAAATAGGAGGAAAAGAATTAGTGGATTATTTTAAAGAATTTACTTCAAAATTAAGAATAAGTAATGAGTGTAATAAATTTGTTCTAAATAAAATTAATAATATGGAAGAATATGATATTCAGTGGGAAGCAACTCATGAGAATTAATAATTTAAAAGAATGTAATATTAATTTAGAAGCTAGTTATGAACTTTAAAGATTAAGATATAAAAAAAGCCCGAAAATATCAAGAAATAAGATTTTTTGGGCTTTATATTATATTTAAAATTAATTATTTACCTTCAAAAGATGATTCATCAAATTTAATGAAAAAGCCTTGTGGATGAGCGCATACAGGACATTTAGCAGGAGCTACTTGACCTTCATAAATAAATCCGCAATTTGTACACATCCAAGCTGATGTTGCAGTATCTTTAAATAATGATCCGTTTTCAAGTCTATCTGCATATTTCTTAAATCTTTTACTGTGAACATTTTCTACAGAAGCAACATTACTAAATAATATTGCTATATCAGGGAAACCTTCATCTTTAGCTATTCTAGAAAATTCAGGATAAACATTTACGCCTTCGTTATTTTCATCACGTTCTGCTAATCTTAATAATTTTAAAGTACTAGTTTCAACTTCAACAGGATAAGAAGCAGTAATTTCTATTTCTTGTCCGGAGAATTCTTTTAATTTATCCATAAATTGTTTGGCATGAGCAATTTCTTGATTAGCAGTATAAAGGAATAAATCTTGTAAGATAGAATAGCCTTCCTTTTTAGCAGCAGAAGCAGCAAATGTATATCTATTTCTTGCTTGGCTTTCACCAGCAAAAGCTTTAAGTAAATTTTCTTTTGTCTTACTTGAATTAAAATCAGTCATTATAAATTACCATCCTTTCATCTCGTTTATTTTATATTCTATGCAATTTACCAAATTTTATTCAATAGGGCAATATTCTTTAAAAACTCAAAAAAATTTCAGAAAATAACCTAATTAATTTACCTCAAATTTCCAATAGTGTATTGAAAGCTATTATGGAAGAGTGATAAAATATGTAGATAGAGATAGGGGTTGATAAAATATGAATTGTTCAAAACATCATGATAGAGAAGCAAAAGGAATGTGTGTCAGATGTAATAGGCTTATTTGTGAAGAGTGTGCAGTAAAAATTAATAATAAATATTATTGCAAAGAGTGTGTTTCTGAAATGTATTCAACAGATAATGAAAATGATAATACTTATAATAATAATTCAAATAATATGAATTATACTAATGATAGTAATTTAGGTAATAATATAAATGAAATAAATAACCCAAATAATAATCAAGAACAATTAGATTTAGGGAAAGTCAATTCATATACAAATGTGAATGTAAGCGATAGTTTATATAGGAATTCAAATAATAATTCACAAGAAAATTTATATTCAAATTATCAAACTAATCAATATGGAAATACAGGTGTTAAAATAGATAGAAAGTATAAAGAAGCAAGTTATGTTTTATCAATAATAGCAATTGCACTTTTGATTCCTAAGGTGGTTTTGGCTATTGGTGGTTTTGCAGATTGCTTTGAAAATATGTATCTTTCAATAAGGTATGATGAAGGGGTTAGAGCATTATTTTTCTTTATAAATTCTTTATTAACATTAATTGAACCATTAATAATTATTGCATTAGCAGCATTATCATTTAAGAACTTTATGAAATTGAAAAAGGTTGTTAGGATTATAGCCCCAATAGCTGTAGTTGCGATATTTACATTATTAATATTTATTACTGGAAATATTGCATTAAGATTTATATACATTAGTCCATTTATAAGCATGTTATCTTACATTATTCCTGTTGCTTTAATTGTAATAGCAAATTGTTTAGATAAGGAATAAGTTTAATTAAATACAAGATTATTAAGCAAGTTGATGTTAAGATTAAAATCAATCTTTTGAATAGAGTTTTAATCTTAACATTTTTATTTGTAAAAGGTTTTATTAGTATACTTAATAATGTAAAATAGGATTAATGAAATAAATTAAGGAGATAAATTCAATATAGGAGGTAAGGATATTGAGTAAGATAAAGGTTTTAAGCGTATTTGGAACGAGGCCTGAAGCAATAAAAATGTGTCCATTAGTTAAAACGTTAGAAAAGGATGAAAGAATAGAATCAATAGTATGCGCAACAGGTCAGCATAGAGAAATGTTAGATGCAGTTTTAGAAATATTTAATGTAAAGCCACAATACGACTTAAATGTAATGTCACATGGACAAACAATTGTAGATGTTTCAAATAAGGTTTTAACTGGAGTAGATAAGGTAATTAAAGAATGTAATCCAGATATAGTATTAGTTCATGGAGATACTTCAACTACATTAAATGGAGCATTAGCAGCTTTTTATAATCAAAAACCAATTGGGCATGTAGAAGCAGGGCTTAGAACTGGAGATATATATTCACCATTTCCAGAAGAAGCAAATAGGAAGCTTACTGGAGCAATTGCAACATTACATTTCGCTGCAACAAAGAGTAATAGGGAAAATTTAGAAAGAGAAAATATACATAATAATATATATATAACAGGTAACACTGTAATTGATGCACTTTTAAGTGTAATAGATGAAAATCATAAGTTTGAAGATGAAAGTTTAAATAAGATAGATTTTGAAAATAAGAAATTAATTTTATTAACTGCGCATAGAAGAGAAAATTGGGGAGAACCAATGAAGGGAATCTTTGCAGCGGTTAGAGAAATGATTGCTAGAAATGAAGATGTTAATGTTATATTCCCTATGCATAAAAATCCACTAATAAGGGAACTTGCAACTGAAGGGTTCAGAGGAATTGAAGATAAAGTACATTTAATTGAACCTTTAGAGTATGTTGATTTTGCTAATTTAATGGCTAAATGTTATCTTATAATGACTGATTCAGGAGGAATTCAAGAGGAAGCTCCTGCACTGGGTAAACCAGTTATGGTTTTAAGAACTGAAACTGAAAGACCAGAAGCTATTGAGGCTGGCACAGTTAAATTAGCTGGTATAAATAAGGATGATATTTTTAATATAGCAAATGAACTTATTAATGATAAAGAAGCTTATGAAAAAATGGCACATGCAGCTAATCCATATGGAGATGGAAAAGCTTGTGAAAGAATAGTAAATAATATAATTGAATATTTTAAGTAACAAAATCCTCCTAAGAGTAATACTGAAGTATTACTTACTTGGGAGTATTTTTATTTTTTAAATTTGGCAAAAAGATATATAATTAATAAATTAATTTATGAAAAATTACTATTATTTTTGTGATATGTTATACTTGAACATAAAAAGAAAATAATGTAAAATTAAATGTGCAAGAAAAAATTTGCTTTTAGAATTAGAACTAGGGGATAAGAGTGTGTTTAATTTAGGTAAGGAAGAAGTAGTGAAAAAGAATAATCAAATAATAGTATTACTTATATTAGCTTCATTATTAGTTATTGGCTTTTTTGTTTACTTATTTATAGATTATGAAGTTGGATATAAATATATAGTGGGGCAAGGTTTTATAGCATCTACAAATGATATTGTTACTTGTATATTTTTAAACATAATGGCCTATTTAGGGTGCTTAATTTATTACATAGGAAATGAAAAAGATGAGTATTTTATTATTTCATTGATATATTTAAATTTATTAATAGGTATAATATATGAAAGAATATTTGGAATTGAAAATTTGGGAATAATTAATGCGATTTTAAGAGCGCTAATATTAATATCAATTTTATATATAAATCGTATAAAAAGCCTTATTGCAAGTGGTAAAAAAATAATAGTATCAAATTTAGTTATAGGATTTACCATTATTAATATTTCTATAGAAAGATATCTAATAAATAGATATAGAGCTATGGGATATCGGAATTTAATAATAATTGCAATTATTCTATCAGTTATTATTAGTTTCATAGCAATTATAATTTTAGCTAGAAATGCTATTAAGAACTTAGATGTATTATATTCTTATGTGCTTACAAGCATTTCATTATTAGTTAGTAGAAAGTTTATTATTATATATGGAATATTTAATTTTCCAACAGAAAATAATTTAGGAATACTTAAGCTATACATGGGTTTAACTAAGTTTTCATTTTTATTTATAGTATGTGGAGTTTTTATGCAAGTTCTTTTGAAAACAAAAGAAAATGTACAATTAAGCTCTGAGTTAAAAATATTTTATAAATTAGCAGAGTTTAATTATAGTGAACAAATAGCACTATTTGATAGCAATGGAGAGTTATGTTATGCAAATAAAAAATTTAGGGAATCAATAAGTAAATCACAGGATGAACTAAAGCAGTATGATGATATAAGAAGAAGTTTATATGAAGGTGGATATAGTGTTTTAGGATTGATTAAGCTTTTAAATGAAAACACTGATATAAAGAAGGTTTTAGAAGTAGAAAATATTGATAGAGTTTTTGAAGTTTATGGTCAAAAAATATATACACCTAATAATAAGATTTATTATGCCTTTAAATTTAATGATATAACTGAAGAGTATCGTAAAAATCAAGAAACTAAAAATAATGAAAAAATATTATCGGATATAATAGATGATATACAAGAGATGATAATAGCTCTTGATAAGGATGGAAATATTATATTTTTAAATCTAACAGCTAAAAAGTACATTGGAGATATTGATTTTAAACAAAAGAAAATAAATTATGCTAGTTTAGTAAGTAATCCTGATCAAAGAGAAAATTTTGAAGCAAAAATAAATGAAAAAATAAGATATTCTATAAGTATAGATGAAGGAAAAACTATAGAAATTGAATCTATAACTTTAAAGATAAAGGATAAAGAAATATCTAAAGTGGACAAGATAATTTTAGCAAGAAATCCAGGTGAAAGTAATAAATATAACAACCTACTTTTAGAATATGATAAATTTAAAGAACATGAAAGAATAAAAAATAATTTCATTATAAATTTATCTCATGAATTTATAACACCTATAAATGTTATTTTTTCAGTAATTCAATTATTAGAGAATGTAGATATTTCTGATAAAGATCAATTAGTAAGCATATATAGTAAATATAAAAAGCCTGTAAAGGTAAATTGTTTGAGGATATATAGAACTATTAATAATATAATTGACACATTAAGACTAGATTATGAAAATATTGAGATGAATTTCAAAAATATAAATATAGTTGAATTGGTAGAAGAAATTGTAACCTATATTGCAAAGTATTCAAATAATATTAATATAATATTTGATACAGAATTTGAGGAAAAGATAGTAAGTTGTGATCCAAGTAAAATAGTTAAAGTAATTACTAATATATTAGCTAATGCTATTAAATTTAGCCCAAATAATAGTGAAATACATATTAATATTAAATGTGAAGATTCTATGATAATTATTGAATGTATTGATAATGGAATAGGTATAAGTGAAGAGATGATTGAAAATATATTTGAGCCATTTTTACAAGTTGATAATTCATTGAGAAGAGCGAGTGAAGGTAGTGGAATGGGATTAAGTATTGCTAAGAAGCTAATAGAGCTACATAATGGAAGTATTTCTGTTGAAAGTAAATTAGGAATAGGAAGTATCTTTAGAATAATTTTACCGGATAATTGTTTAGAAAGTTCACATGATAATATTAGTAAAATTTACGAAGTGAACAGTAAAGAAATAGATGCAGAATTATCCGATATATATAATTTGTATTAATTTAAACACCATCTTAAAATGTTAATAATTTTAAGATGGTGTTTCTTTATTATAAGTTGTGAAAAGTAATAAGAAAAAGTAGGAGAAAAATAAACAAATAGTAAATGAATAATTAACAAATTGCTAATTATATAAAAGTTATATTTTTAAATTTATAAAAAATAAAAATTGAATTATAAATTTAATTTAATTCAAAAAACAATTACAAAAATGAACGTAAAGAGTTTAAAAAACGAAAAAAATAGAGTAAAATATAAAAAGATAAGTACTAAGTAAGGCAATTATCTATATTTGGCGAAAAAAGGAGAGGTGTAAATGAAAAAGATAGTATCGTGTACTATTGCAACTGCTTTAGCTACTACAAATTTAACTACTGTATCTGCAGATACTATAAAATCTGTAACAAAAATAGATGATTCTATTAATGCTAATATTAATGAAGAAGCTAATAGCTCAGTAGATGTTACCATAGAAGATATAGAGAAAATTGAAGGTTCATCTGAGGAAGGAATGGTAACAGAAAATAATAATGATTCGACAGATTTAGGAGATGAAGTTGTAGAAACAGAAGGTACTGAAAAGGAAACAACTTCTAATAATGAAGCTGATGAAATGATGAATGAAGGTATATTAAATTCAGAACAATCTTCAGAATTAAATTCAGAGGCTAGCGAAGTAGATAGCAAAGAGAGTGAGCAACAAGAACTTTCAAAATCTAATGATTCTACATATTTACAATCAGCTAAAAGATATGGGAAATTAGAATTTGATATGAATTTTGCAATGCCAATATCAAATACAGATTCTATGAAGCTTAAAATAAGTAAAGGGAATCAAGAGATTGGAGTAATAACTGATTTATCTGTTGAAGAAGGAACTTTCAGCAATGGTGCAACTTATAAAATTGAAACGTTAAATTCAAAGAAGTTACCGTTAGAAAGTGGAGATAATGATATTTACTTCTTACATATAACAATAGAAAAATTAGAACTTGGAACATATAGTGCAGAAATTACTGCTGAAAGTTATGTAGATACTACGGTTGAAAATATAGAAATAATGGATTTCTCAAAGAGAGTTATTTTAGGAAATAGTAGTAATGAAGCTTTAAAATATAATGGAGTATTTTTAGCTGGTGATGTAAATGGTGATGGAAAAATCGATATGGGTGACTATGAACTTATATTTGAAAATATCGGATCATCATATAACTCAAAATATGATGTAAATAAAGACGGAAAAATTGACATTGCTGATTTAACTTATGTTAATGAAAATATTGGATTAAGCCAAGGTCAAGTAGTAATTGAAAATACTGATGCAATCCTTGATGTTAATAATGTTAACGTAGATGAAAGTAAATTTGAGTTAGAATTTGGAGATAACTTAAAAGATATATTCTTAGATAATGAGAAATCAATAGGAATTGCGAAAAATGATGGACAGGCTCCTAGTAAAGAATCACCATTAGTTATTGATATTGATTTATCAAGTGCTATGAGGAAAAATGGAGTAGCTAGAACTGGAAATGGCAATGAAGCTGTAGAAATGGAGAAAATAGTATTAAAGGCTCCTGAAAACTCTATTAATGCAAATGCGGGAATGCCAGAGGCAGGAAGTATAACTTATACTGATGAAAATGGTGTTCAACAAACAATTGAATTTAATAGCAATTCAAGTGATGTTTCAACAGCATCAGTATATTCAAGAAGCGTGGATGGGGATATAGTTATTGATTTAGGAACTCAAGTTGCTGTTAAACAGATTTCTATAAATGTAACAGCAAATAGAGGAAATAAAAATATTTCTGAAATAGCAAAAATTGAGTTTTTAAATAATGTATATAAGGAAGCTCCAGCTCCAAATATGAACATTCCTACAATAAAAACTTTAGAAACATCAACAAAATTGCATGATGAAAGAATAACAATATCATGGGAAGCGCAACCAAATGTAACATCATATGAAGTAATGTATCAAAAACTTGATGCTAATGGAAAAGTTGTTAGTACAAAGAAGCTTCAAACAAACGAAACAAATATAAATATATTAGATAAGGATATTAAGCCTTACGACTTATATAGAGTAAGTATTCAATCATTAAATGGTGAATGGAGCAGTGGTTACTTAAGTGAAGATGATGTACCATCAGCTTTTGATGGAAAGGCAGATAACGTAGATGCTGACTTTAATCCAATTGATAGTTACTACAATGGTGATAAGGGAAGTGTATCAGAAATACAAGTTGTTCCATTAAATTCACCAGAGCCACCAAGAAACTTAACAACAGAGCAAGGATATAAGTCATTTACAGTAAGCTGGGAAGAGCATTCTGAAGCAAGAGACTTTGATATTTACTATAGAAAAATTGGTGATGAAAATAAAAATTGGATAAAAGCAAATGATAATAATAAAGAAGTTGCTGAAGGTAGCCAAGATATTACTAATCCAGATAAGAGTAAATTAGTAAGAAGTCATAGCTATACAGTTAATGGGCTTGAAGATAATGTTTCTTATGAAGTAAGACTTACAGCAACTAACCATTTAGGTACAAGTGAAATGTCTAAGACATATATAGCAAGTACAACATCAGTTAATCCACCAGTAATGCAAGAGTACAAGCTTATAAATAGACCAACAGATGAAAATGAAATTGGTACTACACATATCATTGATGTACGTAATAAGCTAGATGCTGATGGATGGGCAACTCAAGATGATTACTTACATTATGACTCTGAATATGCATTAGTTGATGGAGACTTTACTACTGAATGGAAGGTTGATAACTGGGATACAGGAGCTAGTTATGGAGCTGATAGAGGTTCAGAGATTACATTTGATGATACTTATACAATAGGCTCAATAGGAATTGGACAAACTTTAGAAAAAGGAAATTATATGGGCTTATATAAAGTTAAGGTTACTTATTGGGATGAAAATGGTGATAAACAAGTAGTTTATACAGAATCAATAACTGAAAAGTCTTCTAATGGACATAATTATTATATTGTAAAATTACAAGAACCAATAACTACAAATAAAATAAAGGTAGATACATCTGGATATGGTGGAAGTATACAAAGAATATCAGAGCTTAAATTCTATGAGTATGATAGCTTAGCAGATGATATAAAAGATTTATATGAAGATGATTTAAGATTAGTTCTTAAAGATACAGTAACTCAAGATATGTTAGATGAGTTAGCAGAGAGATTAAATACTCCAGATCCTATTTGTGGTGAATATCATCCAGAAAAGTCTGTTTTAGAAAAGGAATTAGATATTGCACAAAAGTTATTTAATGATAAGGAAGTTTCAGAAAAAATAACAACTCTTGATGCTAGTATCAGAACTGATAATGAAGGACCATCTTTAGGAATGGAAAATAGTTATCAATCATTAGGAAGTGTTGCAAGACCTTCAGTTGATGATGATGGAACAGCTAAGCAAATAGCTGTATATATGGGTTCATCTGATCCTAATACAAAGGTTGATATAGTATTCTTACAAAATTATGGACAACCAGGAGAATATATAAGTAAGGTTTATACAATATCACCTGGTAGAACTGAAATAACTATTCCAACAATTATTTCTGCCGATGTAGAAAAGGGTGGTCAAGTTATGGCTAGAGTTACTCAAGGTTCTACAACTGCAAATGTACAAATACGTTTAAGTGGAGTTACAGAAATTCCTCATTTAAATGTTAATAATTTAATAAATGATGATTCTAAGGAAAGTGAAGTTAAAGATAAGATTAGAACTTACATATCAGAATTAAGAACATATATGTCTGATATTAAGACACTTTACCCAACTCAAGTTAGTGATAAGGATAAGATAAATAATATATATCTTTATGATGAACAAACATCACCTTTAAATACAACAGATATTGAAGGAGATAGATTTACTCTTACATTACCTGCATCAGAAATACTAAGAGGTATAGAAAGTGGGTTAGAAGGTGATACAGAAGCTCAAGTAAATAGAGTTTATGATGCACTTTTAGCTTGGGAGCAAGAAGTACAAGTTGGTTTTGCTAAGAAAGGTGTATTTGAAGAAGTTCAAGACTTTAATGGAAATGGTCAAATTGATGAAGAAGACCAAGCATATTTCAAAAAGCATAGAGCACCACTTACAAGATTAAATATTAAGTATCAAAGAATGATGATGGGAGCAGCGGCTTATGCATCAAGTCACCATATAGGTGTTGGATTTGGTTCAGCACAATATATTCAAGGTGTTCCTTATAAATTTGATGATGCTGGAAATGTTATAAATGCAAGTGAAGCACACCTTTATGGAGGTTTAATAGGCCATGAAATGGGTCACTGTATGGATATTGGAGATAGACTTTATCCAGAAACAAGTAATAACTTAATGACTGCAATAACTGGAACTATGTTAGATGAAGATAGTCCATATGCATCAGCAATGAAAGATTTATATAAGAAGGTAACTTCAAATACTATAGGATTATCTACTGATAGAACTGTTGTAGTAAACATGCTATGGCAACCATACCTAGCATATGAAGATGACAGTACTTATAAGATGTTATTTACAGATAATGATGCAGATTTAAGTAATGATTCATTCTATGCAAAATTAAATAGAGCATATAGAGAAATGACAGAAGAAGAAAGAGCTGATGGAGATAGAGATCAATGGTTAATAAGAATGACTTCAAAAGTTGCAGAAAAAGATTTAACTGATTTCTATGAAGCTCATGGAATAGTGGCAAATGCTACAACTTTAAAATATGTATCTCAATTCCCTAAAGAAACTAGAAAGATTCAATATATAAATGATGAAGCTAGAAGAAGAAGAATGGAAGGAACTGCAGATATGGAAGCAGGAACTACACTTTCAGCTAGTTTTGGCGTTGATTCTAAGGGAAATCAAATTGTAAGTGGTTCTTATGTAAATGATAAAAATGTTACTATTAATTTATCTGTAGATAAGAGCAATGATAATATCTTAGGATATGAAATTTATAGAAATGGTAAACCTTGTGGATTTATTGAAAGAGATAAGGCTTCTGCAGATACAGTTTATACTGATGTTGTTGATAATATGAATAACAGAGTAGTAACTTATTCAGCAGTTGCATATGATTATAATTTAAATCCTACAAATACAGTTGAATTAGGAACTGTTAAGGTTAGACATGATGGTGGAGTTGCTAAGTCTAGTACGATTTTAACTACAAATACTATAAGTGTTGATGAAGGGCATAACGATATTCATTCATGTAATGAAAATGAAGATTTAAAACTTGCATTAGATGATGACAATACTACTGCTTACGAAGGTAGAATGTTAACTAAGGATGAGTTTAATAGTTCAGTTCATTTAACTGAAATGAATCCAAATAACGATCCATATGTAGTATTAGATACAACTGAAATGAAAACTTTAGTTGGTATTAAGTATACTGCACCAGTACAAACTTCAGGATTCATATTTAAGAAACAATCTGTAGTAAGTACAGCTCTTAATAAATATAAAATTGAAGTAAGTAAAGATGGTTCTAATTGGACAACTGTTAAGGAAGGAACATTAGATTTAACAGCAGATAATCCTACAGCTACAATTTACTTTGATAAAGAAGGGGTTACTGGAGGAAATCAATTAAATTCATATAATGCAAGATATGTTAAGGTTACAGCTCTTGGAACTAAGAGTATTTCGGCAGCAGAATTAGAAGTATTAACTCCTCCAGGAGATAATATTGAAATAGGTGTATCTGATGACAATATTAATTACAAAAATGGTATTGGAATATTAAAGGATAAATTTGTTTATCAAGTTGACAACCCTGATACTGCTGAAAATGAAGAAAAATCAATACCAGCAGGTTCAATAGTTATAACTGGGGAATATAGAGGAAATCCTGCATTCAATGTGCCTTTAGTATTAAATCAAAATGAAGAGCATATTGCAGATAAGTATAATGGAATACTTATGGCTGAAATTCCTGATAATGGAGATTTAGAAGAAATATCAGAAGGTAACTGGATTTATTGGGTTGAACCACAAGATGCAGCAAATTTCATGACTGATAACACTGAGATTTTTGCAGAATTATATAGAACAGATAGTGCTGATGCCTTAACTGGTGGTCAAAGACTTGTAAGTGATACATTTAAAATTGCAGTACCAGATAAATTACCAGAAATAGTATTATCTTCAGGTACTACTACAACAAGAAGCAAATCAAATGTTAAGACTTTTGAAATTAAGGAAAATGTAATTGAAAAAATTACTGAAACAAGATAAAGCTTAGCAAGCTTAGAGAGTGACAAGTTTTAAGTGGCAAGTCACAAGGTTAGCAAGTGACAAGTTATGGTTTAAATTCAGCTTAGATGAATTTGAAAAAGTGTATTTGGAAGAAACTCCGCAAGGAGTTTCTACTTAAACCACTAACTATTAGCTACTAACTCAAAACTAAAGTAATGGGGGGATAAAATGAAACCAGATAATTTTGAAAAAAAATCTGTTAGAAAAGCTAACAATAATAAATATAATAAAAGAATTGTAAGTTTAATTGCATTATCTGCAGTTGTTGTAAGTACATGTGCAGTGACAAAAAATATTTCAGCAGATAATAAAGAAAAGAGTAGCAATGTCTCTGTTGAATTGAATGTTGAAAAGTTAGAAAGAGATAAAGTGAAGATAGAATTAGAAAACTTTACTCCTGTAATAAAATCATTACAATTAAGCTTAAAGATTGATGGTAATGCAAAGTTTAGAGAAGACAGCATTAAATGGCTTGTAGAATCATATGCAGATGAAAGTTCAAGTGATTTAAAAACTCATGTAAAAATGGGTAATGATAAAAAATCTATGGAGATATTCATAGTTTCAAGTGAACCTTTAGTTAAAAATGGTGGAACAATAGAAATTTGTGAAATAAATGTTGAAAAAGATTCAGTAGGAAAATCAGCATATAGTATTGAAGCTAATGTTAATGCTGAAGGGGAATCTTATAGCTATGTAATTAACGATACAAATAGACAAGTTAGTGGAATTGATATGGCTAACTTAAGTGAAGAAAAATTAACTATAAATTCACTACCAGTAATAAGCTTAAAAAATTCTCCTGCAACAGCTGATGGAAGTATAATAGTATCTAAAGGTGACACTTTTGATGCAAAAAGTTATATTGAAGTTAATGATGAAGAAGATGGAGAAATTTCAGTTGATGAGGTTACTGTAACTGGTAAAGTTGATACTAAGAAGGTTGGTACATATAGTATTAAATATTCAGTTAATGATAGTGAAGGTGATGAGGTAACTTTAGTACAAACTGTTATGGTTGAAGAGGTCAATGCTAATAATGCAACTCCTCCAACAATTACTATTAACAATAATGGACAAGGAGATGGAAAATTAGTTGTTACTGAAGGTAAGGTAGGAAATTTACTTGATTTAATAACTGCAGTTGACTATTTAGGAAGAACTATTAATGTTAATATAGAAGGAAATTATGACTTAAATGTAGCTGGAGAGTACAAGATTACATTAGTAGCTACTGATAGATTAGGAAATGAATCTAGAAAAGATATTGTATTAACTGTTGAGAAGGCACCAGTAGTTCCAGATCAACCAGATCAACCGACTCAACCAGATCAACCGACTCAACCGGATCAACC
>OLQY01001664.1_pt1 | contig 17638 bp, 17 predicted proteins | sample 1672851 | NCBI WGS metagenome assembly OLQY01 (sample SAMEA3136730, study PRJEB25190) | human gut metagenome | reverse complement strand
GGTAGTAACATACTCCCAGCAGGAATCTGCGTGTAACCTCATAATAAGGCAGCTTGTTACAATGCCTGTGCAGGGGATCTGCCAGGGAGGTCAGCCGATCATAAGTTACAACTTCGGTGCCAATAATAAAAAGCGGGTAAAAGAAGCCTTTTTTACCCAGTTTAAAGCCTGCATCTTTTTTATGACCCTGTGCTGGGCTGTTCTGCTTCTTGTACCGCAGATATTTGCCGGAATGTTCTCCAATGCCCCGGATCTGATCCAGTACACCGCCAGGGCTTTGAGGATTTATATGGCAGGTATTTTTTCCATTGGATTTCAGGTTAGCTGCCAGCAGAGTTTTATGGCACTCGGACAGGCAAAGATCAGTCTGCTTCTTGCATGCCTGCGAAAACTGATCCTGCTGATCCCTCTGATCTTTATCCTGCCGCTCTTTTTATCTGATAAGGTATTTGCAGTTTTCCTTGCAGAACCAGTCAGTGATATCCTGGCGGCTGCCATTACAACCATAACCTTCTTAAGCCGCTTTAATGGAATATTGAACCAGAAAGACCTCTCCTCACCGGATATCCGGTAAAGAGAGGTCTCTCTTTTTCATTGATCTTCCATAATTTTTCTTTCAGGATTTTCCCTTTTTCTGTGATTTTTCCTTCTTCCAGGATCTTTCCTGAATCCTCCGGTAACAGATCACCGGTTTCTCCGGTAGCCCTGCTCATCCTGATATTCAGGATGTTCCATTGCCGGCATAACTTCCAGCAGATCATACTTTTTCGCAAATTTGTATAGGCATGGTTCTATCTGTTTTTATATGTGTTCCACTGTCCTAAGTCCACAGACTGTACTGAACGGTGTTATCAATTTGTTATCAAATATCTGTTATCAATCAAAGATTCTCGTAATATCCTGATACCGGTTGATTACACGATAAATTTCTACATACTCATTATCTGCTTTGTAGATAATCACATAATCTTCCCATATCGCATACTTATAGTCTGTCCGAAAGCTGACTCGTTTTGAGAGATCTGAACCCATTCCAGGAAACATCTGAAGATTTTCGAATTTGCCGTAAATCTCCTTTATGGTCTTTGCCGCATTCTCCTCGTTATCTTCAGCAATGTAATCCCGAATGCTTTTTAAATCCTTTGCAACAATCGGGTTAATCCTCAGTTTTAACATCCTATTCCCCCACGAGTGCTTTCAATTCATCCAAATCAAGCCAGCCTTCGCCGTCTTTCACTGCTTCTTCTGCTTCTTGCAGCTTCATCAAGAGCTTCTTTTCTGCCCGATCACGCTCATAATCCTCAAAGTCCATAACTACAAAACGACCTCTGCCATTCTTGGTAAGATACACTGGCTCGCCTTTATGACAATTTTTTAGGACTTCATTATAATTTCTCAAATCAGATACTGGTAAAATACTTGCCATATTCTTTCAGCTCCTTCCTTGATTTCATATTTTTTCTACTACTTACATTATACGCAAAAAGCTGTAAAATTCAACGCAAAGTTTTACAGCTTTTTAATTTAAAATCATTTTTTCATTTTCTTCCATATTCTCTATTACTTCTGTATATTCAACATCGAATTTTACATTCGTTCGAATGCAATTATTATGTATTATAAGTGCGTACTATATCCATTTTATGCTATTTTGTAAGGCATCTTTTGTGGAGTTTCAAAATACATCAGTACTTCTTCTGTTTCTGCTCTAGTGCATACAAAACAAAAGCCCTGAACGGAATCACCTTCCAGGTAATGCCAGGAGAGTTTCTTGGCATTATGGAAAGCAGCGGTTCTGGTAAATCCACGCTTCTCAACTGTATTGCAACTGTGATTCAACCCACAGGTGGACGCATTCAGGTGGAGGGCGATGACTTGCAAACATTTAAGGGAAAAGCACTTGCAGAATACCGTGGCAAAAAAGTTGGTTATCTATTCCAGAAAGGTAATTCTTTTGTATAAGAATCGACGTGCACCCGCATAGCGGGTGGTTTATTGTTTCGTCCATCTACATTTTTCAGATCAACGAAAAACTCCAATGGACTCAACAGACCAAAGTCCATAAAAAAAAGAAAAGCAGTCGAAAAATAACTCGACCGCTTTCTCTGATCTTTCAGAACTATCATTTTTCTTTAGCCATCTGCCTATTTTGAGCAGGTGGCTTTTTCATTTTTCCCACCATAATCAAATTTTCCGTCATTTTTTTCTTCCAGTGCTTTGATCATATGATACGTATACTCATTATACGGAACTGCAATCCCCAGTTCCTTTCCCATACGCATCAATGCTCCTGAGAACATATCGATCTCAGTATGTCTTCCCGCATCTAAATCCTGCAAGGTAGAATATCTCGCAGTTGGCGGAACTTCACTTCCACGACTGGATGAATCATCCGCTGCCTTCAGATCGATCCCCTTTGCCTTCGCCACGGCTTCTAATTCTCTGCGGAGTCCATTACTGATCTCCTTCATGTGGATACTGTCTCTGTAGCATCCCACACCTGCACCAAGGATTGCCTGTGGAAGGTTATTACATACGTTCAGACGGAACTTGCTCCATATTTCTGCCTGAATCTGTTCTGTGGAACGATAATGGATTCCCGTATCTTTCAATAATTCTTCGATCGCCTGCACCCGTTCGCTCTGATACGGTGCTTCCCCCTCGCCGAAAATGATACCGATCGTTGTCTCAGGATCAAAATGATATCCATCCTCTTCCTGATGGGATGCCACCTTGATCAGGGAAGGCAATACCGGTGCAGCCCCGATCTCTGCGGCGATCAGTTCTTCACTGTCCACTCCGTTCATCAGACTCATTACCGTCGTATTTTCTCCCACTGCCGTACGGATGCTGCCCATTGCTTCCGGTAAAGCACCATACTTCAGACATGCAACCAGCAGATCCACCCCCTGTGCCTCCTGCGGTGTCCATACTTCGGGATTATACGTGACTCCATTAATCCTGCATCCCTTTTTCAGACGTTCTGCCCTTTCACCTTCTGCGATCACACCCAGCCGGATCTCTTTTTTCTGGGAGAGTCCCCAGATCACATAGGAGCCGACTGCTCCTGCTCCGAGAACTGCTACTTTTTCTATCTTCATTTTAGTATCTCCTTTCAAACGTGATCTGATCCAGTGCTTTTACTGATGTTCCCGGAAATGTTCTAACACCGACTCTCCTCTGCGATCTCTCTTGCCACAAAAACTCCACTTGCAGATGCATGAGACAGAGAATGGGTCACTCCACTTCCGTCTCCGATCACATACAACCCCTTATGCAGCGTCTCAAGATGTTCATCCAACTGTACTTCCATATTGTAGAATTTCACTTCCACTCCGTAAAGCAGTGTATCATCATTTGCAGTTCCCGGTGCGATCTTGTCCAGTGCATAGATCATCTCAATAATTCCGTCAAGGATACGCTTTGGAAGAACGAGACTTAAATCTCCCGGCTCTGCAGACAGGGTCGGTGTCATAAAGTTCTCGGCGATCCGCTCCGGTGTACTTCTTCTTCCACGGATCAGATCTCCGAAACGCTGTACCAGGACTCCTCCCCCAAGCATATTGGAAAGCCGTGCAATACTTTCACCGTATCCGTTGCTGTCCTTAAACGGTTCTGAGAAATGCTTTTCTACAAGCAATGCAAAGTTTGTATTTTCCGTCTGCTTTGCAGGATCTTCATAACTATGTCCATTAACCGTTACAATTCCGTTTGTATTTTCATTTACTACGATTCCATTCGGATTCATACAGAAAGTTCTGACTTTATCTTCAAATTTTTCCGTACGGTATACGATCTTACTCTCATAAAGCTCATCGGTAAGATGGGAGAAGATCACGGCAGGAAGTTCTACACGCACTCCGATATCCACACGGTTGGATTTCGTCGGGATCTTCAGATCCTTACATACCTGCTCCATCCATTTACTTCCGCTTCTTCCCACGGAAACAATACATTTCTCACATTCATCTTCTCCGTCCTTAGTAACCACACAGTATCCGTCTTCTTTCATCTCAAGACGGTCTACATGACAGTTAAACCGGAACTCCACTTTTTCTTTTAATTTTGCATACAGATTTTCAAGTACCACATAATTGATATCTGTTCCAAGATGACGTACAGATGCATCCAGAAGATTCAGCTTATTCTGCATACACAGCTTTTTAATGTGTGTACCGGAAGTGGAGTACATTTTTGTTCCTGCCCCGCCAAATTCTACATTGATATCATCTACATATTCCATCAGTCTGATGGCTTCTTCTTTTCCGATATACTCATAAAGTGTACCACCGAAGCTGTTCGTAATATTATATTTTCCGTCAGAGAACGCTCCTGCTCCGCCAAATCCGCTCATGATCGCACAGGTCTTACAGTTGATACAGCTTTTCACCTTTTTGCCATCAATCGGACATTTTCTTTTTTCCAGCGGATTTCCCGCTTCAAAAACTGCCACTTTCAGTTCAGGGGCTTTCTGCATCAGCTCATACGCTGCAAAAATCCCTCCCGGTCCTGCTCCGATAATAATTACGTCATATTTACTCATTCTCACAATCCTCTTTCTTTTTTCTTTCTCTTCTATTCTTATTTATTTTCCTGTACTTTCCGTTCCTTTTTTCTGCTCTTCAGTCAATTCTTCCTTTTTTGTCTGCTGTTCTGCTTTCACAAGCTGCTCTTTTTCTGTCTGCTGCTCCTGCCGCAATCCCAGGATTCCCCTGGTCAGAATCTTTACATCATCAAAAATATAATCAAATGCTCCTGCCTGGCACATATTAATGATTACCATTCCGACCGGCACTGCAAGGATCATCCAGATCACTCCGCCAACCCGGTATCCGATATATAAAAGTAATAATGTAACCAGTGGATTCAGTCCCACACTGTCACCGACCAGCTTGGGCTGGATCAACTGCCGTACTGCCTGCGTTACCACATAAATGATCAGCAATGCTGCCGCCACCTTATATTCTCCCATAAAAACTTCGTACACCGCCCATGGGATCATAGCGGTTCCCGTTCCAAAAAATGGAAGGAAATCAAGAAATGCAATCAGAAAAGCGATCAGGACAAAATAATGGATTTTTAAAAACCCAAGTCCTGCCAGCAGAATCAGGAACACAATCCCCATGATCTTAAATTGGGCTTTAAAATAACCTCCCACTGCATATTTCAGATTGTCCATCACCATAGCCATTCTTTTTGTCACAGCCTCTGGTGCGATCCCTTTCATCCAGTGAATGACATCTTCTCTCTGCACAATGAAAAAATAAGCCGACATGATCATCACAATAAACGATACCAGCATATAAGGAACCTTTTTCGCTGCATTTCCTGCTGCCGTAACTGTCGGTTCACTGACCTTACTCATCAGATTGCCCATATAATCGTCCAGATTTTCAACCAGTGATGTCCATCCGTTCTGAATCCCTTCCGGGAGACGCACAAAGACGCCCGACAGTGTCTGACCGATTTTTTCCAACCCTGTTTCTGTCTGCTCATACAGATCCGGGAAATCCCGGATCAGCCCCGTCACTTCCGTCACCAGACGGCTGACCGCAAAATAGCTGACCAGAATGATTGCCGCCAGTACCAGGATCACGATCAGTGCCGACCCCAGCTTTTTGACAATCTTCATTCTCTTCTCCAACCAGTTTACAAGTGGTGTCGCAATACTGGCAACGATCCATCCGATCACGAACGGCATCAGAAATCCGATCAGTCTGATCCCGATTACAATAAACGCTGCCGTGGCAAGGATACTGAATAAAAGGCTGACTGCGACCTGCCAGTATGGGCGTCTGTTTTCCATGCTTATGCCTCCTCAGATTGATTCAGATATTCTGTCTCGATCAGATCCCATATCTCATCCCTTCCCTGCTTTGTCTGGGAAGAAAATGGAATCACTTTTGTTCCCGGAACAAGTTCCAGTCCTTCTTTTAGGATCTTGATACATTTCTGTACCTGGCTTCTTTTGATCTTGTCTAATTTTGTGGCAATGATGATCGGCTGATATCCCTGCTCTACGATCCAATGATACATCATCTTATCATTTGCAGACGGTGCATGACGGATATCGATCAGAAGGAAAACCGCCCGAAGCTGACCGGATGTATGCAGATAACGTTCGATCAGCTTTCCCCACTGAGCTTTTTCCTGCTCGGATACTTTCGCATAACCATATCCGGGAAGATCTACCAGATACATTTCATCATTAATATTATAAAAGTTGATCGTCTGCGTTTTTCCCGGTGTTGCCGAAATCCTTGCATAGGATTTCCGGTTCATCAGTGCATTGATCAATGAAGATTTACCAACATTTGACTTCCCTGCAAATGCGATCTCCGGCTTGTCATTTTCCGGCAGAACACTTGTAATTCCACAGACAGTTTCCAAATTAATATTTTTAATTACCATAAGATCCTCCTTTATCTTACAAGTGCCGTTTTCAGCACCTCATTCATGCTCTCTACCGGAATGATCTCCAGTCCTTTCGTAATCTCCACTGACAGTTCTTCTACATCTGCCAGATTTTCTTTCGGCACAAGTACCGTATGTATTCCTGCATTTTTCGCAGCAAGCAGTTTTTCTTTCAGGCCTCCGATCGGAAGAACCCTTCCGCGAAGTGTGATCTCACCTGTCATTGCAAGATCTGCACGTACTTTCTTTCCTGTCACTGCGGAGAGGATGGCTGTTGCCATTGTAATTCCTGCTGACGGTCCGTCTTTCGGTACCGCTCCTTCAGGAATATGCACATGAATATCATGCTTTTCAAAGAAATCTTCCTGAATCGCATACTTTTTACTTACAGAACGGATATAACTGATTCCCGTTCTTGCCGATTCTTTCATGACATCTCCCAGCTTTCCGGTCAGCATGATCTCACCTTTTCCCGGCATAACATTGACTTCAATCTGCAAGGTATCGCCTCCTACACTTGTCCATGCAAGTCCACGCACAATTCCGACCTCCGGTGCTGCATTTGCCATCTGATACGTATACTTTTCTTTTCCAAGAAATCTGGACAGATTCCGGTCTGTTACTGCGATCTTCTCTTTTTCTGTCATCAGCAGCTCTTTTGCCGCTTTCCTGCAGACAGCACCGATCTTACGTTCCAGTTGTCTGACTCCTGCCTCTTTCGTATAATTATGTGCCATTTTCCAGATTGCTTTTTTACTGAAAGATAGCTGCTGTTCTGTCAGTCCTGTCTTTTCCAATTGCTTCGGAACCAGATGTTCCTGGGCAATATGCAGCTTTTCATTTTCTGTATAACTACTGATTTCAATGATCTCCATGCGGTCCAGCAGCGGACGCGGGATTGTCTGAAGACTGTTGGCAGTCGTAATGAACATTACTTCGGAAAGATCCAGCGGTACTTCCAGATAATGATCCCTGAACCGGCTGTTCTGTTCTGAATCCAGAACTTCCAGCAAAGCAGAAAATGTATCTCCCTTGTAGTCTGTGCTTACTTTGTCAATTTCATCCAGAAGAAGTACCGGATTTTTGACTCCCGCACTGCGGATTCCGTTTGCAATCCTTCCCGGCATTGCACCCACATACGTCTTTCTATGCCCACGGATCTCCGCTTCATCCCGGACTCCTCCCAGGGAAATCCTCACATAAGGCCGATTCGTTGCCCTTGCCAGCGACCTTGCAATGGAAGTCTTACCTGTTCCCGGGGGACCTACCAGGCAGAGGATCGGACTTTCTTCTCTCCGGGTCAGCGTTCTGACTGCCAGTGACTCCAGAATCCTCTCTTTCACGGTCTCCATTCCGTAATGATCTTCATCCAACACTTTCCGGGCATACTGAATGTCATTATTTTCTTCGGAACGCTTTTCCCACGGCATTTCAAGAAGTGTCTCAATATAGGTACGGATCACTCCATTTTCAGCCTGTGATCCGATCGTATTTTTGAATCTGCTGATCTCACGTTTCAGCTTTTCCTTTACCTCTTCCGGTGCTTCAAGCTTTGCTGCCGCCTCTTCAAACTCTTCTGCATCAGAAATACCTGAATCCTCCCCCAGCTCCTGTCGGATAACTTTGAGTTCTTCCCGCAGGATATATTCTCTCTGATGCCGGTCCACCAGTTCTTTGACCTTTTTCTGAATCTCTTTTTTAACATCTATGATCTGAATTTCATCTGTCAGTTCCGAGCAAAGTTTCTCATATCTTTTTTTAATATCCAGTTCTTCCAGAAGTTTCTGCTGTTCCGTATATGAAAATGGTACACTGCAGGCAATCTCATTGGTCAGCTTCTTCAGATCTTCGATCGAAATCAGTTCTTTCACTGCCTCCTTGGACATTTTTCCACTTTTGTCCGCATATTCCGTAAGAACCTCTCTCAGGTTTCGTGCCATCGCTTCCTTTTGTATCTCATCCTCTATGCCAAAATCTGTCTCTTCCAAAAGTTCAACTTCCGCTTTGAGATACGGTTCTTTTTCACTGATCCCGGTCAATCTTCCTCTCTGTTCTCCTGAGACAAGAACCCGCACAATTTTCTTCGGCAATTTAATGACCTGCCGGACTGTGGCAACTGTTCCGATACTGTATACATCTTCCTGTCCCGGATCTTCTGTCTCTATGGATTTCTGGGCAACCAGAAAAATCTTCTGATCTTCCATCATTGCCTGCTGTACCGCAGTGATCGAGCGTTCTCTGCTCACATCAAAATGTACGACCATCTCCGGCATGATCGTCAGTCCTCTCAGAGCGACCATCGGAAGGCTTTTCATTACGCTGTCCATTTCTTTTCCTCCGTTCTTATTTTTATGTCCTTCTATTTGAATCTATTCTTCTCCTCTTACAGACTACCATGCGTAAAAAAAGCGGGTGGATGGGATTCGCCATCACGCCCGCCTTTTTTATGCACTCTCTGATGTCAGGAACGACTTTCTTTCTTCGCCGTCACGCGTATATCTTGGCGGTTCTGTTCCGAGAACTGCTTCTTTCGTGATCCGGCATTCTTTAATTGTCTCATCAGATGGGACTGTAAACATCGTATCCATCATGATATTTTCCATGATTGCACGAAGACCACGGGCTCCTGTCTTACGCTTCAGAGTCGTATCGGCAATCTCCAGCAGTGCATCCTTATCAAACTCAAGCTTCACTCCGTCCAGCTCAAGCAGCTTCTGATACTGCTTTACGATCGCACTCTTTGGTTCTGTCAGAATACGGATCAGTGCATCCCGATCCAGAAGATCCAGTGACACTGTCACAGGAAGTCGTCCCACCAGTTCCGGGATCAGACCAAATTTCACAAGATCCTGAGGAAGTGCCTCCTGAAGCAGCACATCCATATCGTATTCATGCTTTGTTGCAATCTCTGCATTAAATCCGATCGACTTTCTGTCGATCCGGGTCTCTATAATCTTATCAATTCCTTCAAAAGCTCCACCACAGATAAATAAGATATTCGTCGTATCAATCTGAATCAGTTCCTGATGCGGATGCTTTCTTCCTCCCTGCGGCGGAACAGATGCAACCGTTCCCTCGATGATTTTCAGAAGTGCCTGCTGAACACCTTCTCCCGAAACATCTCTCGTAATGGATGGATTCTCCGATTTTCTCGTAATCTTGTCAATCTCATCAATATAGATGATTCCATGCTCAGCACGCTCAATGTCTCCATCCGCTGCCTGAATCACTTTCAGAAGAATATTTTCAACATCTTCTCCCACATATCCTGCCTCTGTCAGTGCAGTTGCATCAGCGATCGCAAACGGAACATTCAGAATTTTTGCCAGGGTCTGTGCCAGAAGCGTCTTTCCACATCCGGTCGGTCCCAGCATCAGAATATTACTTTTCTGAAGCTCCACTCCAAGATCCTGTTCTGCAAGAATTCTTTTGTAATGGTTATATACCGCAACGGAAAGCACCTTTTTGGCTTCATCCTGACCAATCACATACTGATCAAGGAATGCTTTCATTTCTTCCGGAGTCAGCAGATTGATATCGTCCAGTGCTCCTCTGTCGTTATAATCCAGCTCTTCTTCAATGATCTCTGAACAAATCCCCACACACTGGTCACAGATATATGTCCCGTTCGGACCTGCGATCAGCTTGCGTACCTGAGCCTGCGTCTTGTTACAGAATGAACATCTTACAATCTCTTCTGTCATTTTTCCTGCCATATTCTTGTCACCTCATACTGCAATCTATTAGTGGCTTGCTATTACTTCGTCAATCAGACCGTATTCTTTTGCCTCAGCCGCAGACATAAAGTTATCACGCTCTGTATCTGCCTGGATCACTTCCAGCGGCTTTCCTGTATTTGCTGCCAGAATACTGTTCAAAGTCTTTCTGGTACGGAGGATATGCTCTGCTGCGATCTGAATCTCTGTCGCCTGTCCCTGTGCTCCGCCAAGTGGCTGATGGATCATGATCTCAGCATTCGGAAGGGCAAATCTCTTGCCTTTTGCTCCACCTGAAAGCAGAAATGCTCCCATACTTGCTGCCATACCAATGCAAACTGTAGATACATCGCATTTGATATACTGCATTGTATCATAAATTGCCATTCCCGCTGTCACAGATCCCCCCGGACTGTTGATATACAACTGGATATCCTTATCCGGATCATCTGCCTCCAGGAAAAGTAACTGTGCTACGATCACACTTGCGGAAACATCATTCACTTCCTCTCCGAGAAAAATAATCCTTTCTTTCAGAAGTCTTGAATAAATATCATAAGAACGTTCTCCGCGACTTGTCTGCTCAATGACGTAAGGTACTAAACTCATATTCTTTCCTTCTCCCTGTCTGAATCTTTGTCTGTAAATTACCGGGCTGTCACTCCATCTGGAATTGCCTGCCCACCACTAAAAAGGGTACACCCATTACAGGTGCACCCCCTACAGAATCTCTGCTTATTCTTCTACAGCCGCCTCTGTGATCAGAGTAACTGCATCCTGCACTGCGATATCTTCTTTCATCTGCTTCTTCTCATTCTCACCCATGAACTCTTTGAGCTTTTCAACTTCCATCTGGTAAGAATCAGCCATCTTCTGAAGTTCTTCATCAAGACGCTCATCCGATACTTCGATATTCTCTGCAGCTACGATTGCTTCGAGAACCAGTCTTGTTCTGATTCGCTTCTCAGCCTGTGGCTTCAGTTCTTCCATCATCTTCTCCTCATTGAGTCCTGTGAACTGGAAGTACTGCTCCACGCTCATACCCTGCTGCATGATGCGACGTGCAAAATCATCTGCCATCTGCTTAGCCTGAAGATCTACCATCGGTGCAGGAAGATCGATCTCTGCAGCAACAGCCTGCTCTACAGCCTGGTTTTCTTTCTTTTCTTTTCCTTCATTCTCTTTACGCTCTTTGATCTTAGCCTTTACTTCTGCCTTATAATCTTCCAGAGTCTCTGCCTCTTCCGATACCTCTGAAGCGAACTCATCATCCAGTTCCGGAAGTTCTTTTGCCTTGATCTCATGCACTGTGCATTTGAACACTGCCTCTTTACCTGCAAGTTCTTTTGCCTGATATTCCTCTGGGAATGTCACTTTTACTTCTGTCTCTTTGTCGATCTCAGCTCCGATCAGCTGCTCTTCAAATCCCGGGATAAATGCACCGGAACCGATCGTCAGCGGGTAATTCTCACCCTTTCCGCCTTCAAACGCAACTCCGTCTACAAATCCTTCAAAGTCAAGTGTAACAATATCCTTGTCCTGAACAGCTCTGTCTGTAACTTCTACTGTTCTGGCATTACGCTCACGCTCTTTCTCGATCTCTTCATCTACTTCTTTCTGCATAACTCTTGTAGATACCTTGTCTACCTTAAGTCCCTTATACTCGCCAAGCTTTACTTCTGGCTTTACAGCTACTTCTGCTGTAAAGATAAAGTCTTTTCCTTTTTCAAGCTGGACAACATCAATTGTCGGCTGGGAAGCGATCTCAAGTTCACACTCATCATATGCCTTTCCATAAGCTTCAGAAATCATGTGATTTGCTGCTTCATCATAGAATACTTCCGGTCCGTACATTTTTTCGATCATCTGACGCGGAACTTTTCCCTTACGGAATCCCGGAAGGCTGATCTTGCTACGCTGCTTTAAATAAGCTGCCTGAAGTGCCTTTTCTACTTCTTCTGCTGATACTGTGATCGTCAGCTTTGCCATATTATGCTCTAAATTCTCTACCTGTAAACTCATTTTCTTCCTCCTTGATTAAGCAAATAGCTTCTTATTGAAAAATGTATCGTCAATAAGCTATACATTCGCAGTCATTGCATTAGTATAGCATAAAAGTCACCATATTTCCAGTATTTTTTACATATATACGATAGATTCTGCTATTTCGTCTGCTTTTTCCTTTCCATATAAAACACTCACCAGTTCCAGTGAAAACCTGACGGCAGTTCCCATTCCCCGAGATGTCGTGATCCTTCCATCCGTCACTACCGGCTCGTAGCTTACTTCAAGACAGTTCAGTTTCTCTTCAAAGGACGGATAACAGCATGCCCTTTTTCCTTTCAGCATTCCCAGTTCTCCAAGGACACTCGGTGCTGCACAGATCGCCGCAATGTGCTTTTCCTTCTTTTCTGCCTGATTCAGCAGTCTGCAAAGTCCTGCATGCTCTTTCAGATGCAGCGTCCCCGGCATTCCTCCCGGAAGTACATACAGATCCGCTTCTCCTGCTTCCTCGATCATCCGGTCTGCCTCTACCTTGATCCCATGTGCTCCTGTAATCTCTTTTCTATCCATCACAGAAACCATTTCCACCTCTGCTCCGGCTCTACGCAGGACATCTACGACAGTAAGTCCTTCAATTTCTTCAAATCCATCTGCCAGAAATACATAAGCTTTCTTCATGTCTATGCCTCCTCATTCTTTGCATACGCAATTAGTGTAACAAATGTCTTCTTTAAATGCAATGGTTTACATTTATTCTTCCCTATACTATCATAAAGAGAAGAGCTGTATTTCAGTCCTGAACATCAGAATTTTTTTTATAAAGGAGCATACCTATGGAAATCGAACGTAAATTTCTTATCAAAGACCTGCACTCTCTTCCTTTTTCAATAGAAGCTTATCCTCACCGTGAACTGGAGCAGGCCTATCTCTGTACCGGACCGGTCGTGCGGATTCGTAAAGATGATGAACAATATTTTCTCACTTATAAATCCAAAGGGCTTATGATCCGGGAGGAATATAATCTTCCTCTCAACCGCCAGGCTTATCTGCATCTCCGCGAAAAAGCTGACGGCAGGATCATCCAGAAGACACGGTATGTCATTCCCCTTGACGAAGTCACTGATTCATCCCCGTCACAGAAAGAAAGTCATCTTTCCCCACAGTTCAGGGAAAAAGGTGTTTCTCTTTTCCTTGAACTGGATATTTTTAAAGGCGATCTTGCCCCATTGTTTCTCGCAGAGATTGAATTTCCTGACGAGGAAACTGCACGTAACTATCAGGCTCCTGACTGGCTTGGTGAAGATGTCACACACCTGTCTCTGTACCACAACAGTACTTTAAGTCAGTTAAAATAATGCAGACAGATCCGGTATTTGCAACAGTTTATTGAATTTTGCATATTTTTCACATTCTGTTGCATTTTAATTCCTGTAGCTAAAATCTTGGTATAATCTATTCACATTACTATCGATTTTATGCAGGGAGGTACGGCGTTGGCAAATATTCAGCTTGCGAAAAATCTGCTCCAGCTCCGACAGGAACATCATTACACGCAGAAGCAACTCGGAGATAAACTTAATATCACACATCAGGCGTACTCCTATTACGAAACCGGACATCGTGATCCCAATATTGATATGCTCACAAAGCTTTCTGCTCTTTATGGATTTTCGATTGAACAGCTTCTGACAGTTCCCTGCAGTATAAAAAATTCTTTTGCAAAAGAATCTGCAAATACTTACCATACCGGGCTGATCATCACAACCGGTGATACGATCTATCTGACTGAAGAGGAGGCCGAACTTCTCATCCGTTTGCGGGAAGCGTCTGATGATGATCGGAAACTCATTAAGAAAATCCTTGATTAAGTGTATGCTGGTTTTCAAAAAAAGAACCGAAATCTCTGATGACTGAGGAAATCCCTCATCACCTTAGATTCCGGTTCTTTTTATACTTTTTCAGCTTTTATCCTTTTCTTACAGATCTTTTTCAGAGATCTTCCTGCAGAAAATATTCTTTTCCGATCAGTCTGCCAGACGGATCATATGAATAATCTCCGGGAATGCCTCTGCCTTTTTAGAGTAAGTTCCTTCCGTCATTACTTCTGTTATAAATCCAAATTCATCTTCCAGGCCCTCTGTCTCCACAATCTCAACAGAACCAAATGCTTCTCTGATCTGTTCCTTCTGAGCTTCTGATCTGCCCTGAACCCTTACAAAGAAACGATGCTCTGCCTCTGCATTCGGGATCAGCTCCAGCTCTCCTGCATCCCATCTTGTCACAACATTTCTGTGAAGATGCTTTGCCGCATCTACCACGTCTGCAACAACGGCACTTGCTGTCGGAAGTTTACCTGCTCCACTTCCGTAGAACATTGCATCTCCAAGCATATTGCCACGGACAAAAACTGCATTAAATACATCATTTACATTACAGAGCGGGTGCTCTTCTGAAAGAAGCATCGGTGCAACCAGTACACTGAACGTATCTCCCACACGTTTGCTTGAAGCAAGGAGCTTGATCGCCATATTCAGTTTCTTGGCATACTTCATATCTTCTGTCGTGATCTTTGTGATTCCTTCTGTATGGATTTTTTCAAAATCTACGTGCTGACCGGAGATCAGAGATGTAAGAATCGCAATCTTTCTGCATGCGTCATGTCCCTCTACATCTGCCTCAGGATTTCTCTCTGCATATCCCTTATCCTGAGCCTCCTTCAGAACTTCTGCATAATCTGCACCCTCAAAGAACATCTTTGTCATCATGTAGTTCGTTGTTCCGTTCAGGATTCCGATTACTTCATCAATACGGTCTGCTGTCAGAGAAGAATTCAATGCACGGATAATCGGAATGCCTCCTCCTACACTTGCCTCAAACATAAAGTTGATCTCCCGTTCACGGGCAATCTCAAGCAGCTCCGCACCATGCTTTGCAACCAGTGCTTTATTGGATGTTGCCACACTCTTGCCTGCTTCCAGGCACTTCTTTACAAATGTATAGGCAGGTTCAATTCCTCCCATCGTCTCTACAACGATCGCTACTTCAGGATCATTGAGAATCGTATCAAAATCATGCGTCAGAATCTCTTCCACAGGATCTCCCGGAAAGTCTCTGAGATCCAGTACATATTTTACATAAATCTCATCCTGTACTCTTTCATTGATCAGGCTGCCATTCGTACGAATCACTTCTACAACACCTGATCCAACTGTACCGTATCCCATTACTGCTATATTTATCATTCTTTCTTTCCTTTCTGTGCTTCTGCATCCATGCTCAGATATGCATTGATAAACGGATCGATATTTCCATCCATCACTGCCCCTACATTGCTGATTTCTGCATTTGTCCTGTGGTCTTTTACCATTGTATACGGCTGCATAACATAAGAACGGATCTGATTTCCGAAATTAATATCACTGACTTCACCCCGGATATCCGACATTTTTTCCGCCTGTTCCTGCTGCTTAAGAAGAAGCAGCTTGGATTTCAACATCTGCATTGCCTTATCTTTGTTCATATGCTGCGAACGCTCATTCTGACACTGTACCACAATTCCTGTCGGAAGATGTGTAATACGGATTGCCGATGACGTCTTATTGATGTGCTGTCCACCTGCTCCGCTGGAACGGTACGTGTCAATCCTCAGTTCATCTTCATTGATCTCGATATCAATATCTTCCTCAATATCCGGGATCACATCACACGATGCAAAAGAGGTCTGTCTCTTTCCTGCTGCGTTAAACGGAGAGATACGCACCAGGCGGTGTACTCCCTTTTCCGAACGGAGATAACCATAGGCATTCTCTCCTTTCACTTCAAAGGTAACACCTTTGATCCCGGCCACATCTCCTTCCAGATAATCCAGTACTTCCAGTTCATACCCCTTCTTTTCTGCCCATCTGCTATACATACGGTAAAGCATTCCGGTCCAGTCCATGGCCTCTGTTCCGCCTGCTCCTGCATGGAGCGTCACAATCGCATTGTCCCGGTCATACGGTCCGATCAGAAGCGTGCTGATCCGCAGTTGCTCAAATACTGCTTCAAACTGTTGCAACTCTTCTGCAACCTCTTCTGCTGTCTCCTCTTCTTCGTCCTCTCCAGCACTCATATCAATAAGCAGGAGCATATCCTCATAATCTGTATATAACTTTTCAATCTCTTTTACAGAATCCTGAAGACCCTTCAATTCCTTCATTACCTGCTGTGAAACTTCAAGATTATCCCAGAATCCAGGCTCCTCAAGTCTCTTTTCCAATTCTTCGATCCTTAGCTTCTTTGAAGCGAGGTCAAAGTGAATCCCTCAAATCTTTCAGCGGTTCTTCATATGCAGTCAGCTTTGACTTTAATTCATCTAATAAAACCACCTTAATCACCTCTTTCATATTTTATCTCAACTCTTCTGCCAGTCTGATTATTTTATTTTTCTTCCACAGCACTGCTTATATTTCTTTCCACTTCCGCATGGGCATGGATCGTTCGGATAAATCTTCTTTTCTTCACGCTTCTTCGGCTCACGTACGGATGTATCATCCTTATTCGTTCCTGTTACTTTTGCAACTTCCTCACGCTCTACCTTTTCCTCCACACGCAGATGGAACAGAGTACGGATCGTAGTCTCTGCGATGGCATTCGTCATCTCACCGAACATATCGTATCCCATCATCTTATACTCAACCAGCGGATCTCTCTGTCCATAAGCCTGAAGTCCGATTCCCTGACGGAGCTGATCCATATCATCAATATGATCCATCCAACGTGCATCAATTACTTTCAGCAGGATGACACGCTCCACTTCTCTGAGCTGTTCAGCCTCCGGGAACTCTGCTTCTTTACTTTCATACGCCTTGACAGCACGTTCTTTCAACAGATGCTTCAGTTCCTTCTGTCTCATCTGACGGCATTCTTCTTCTGACGGAAGTTCCATCTGCGGGATCACTCCGTGAAGATTGATCTCGAAACCTTTAATATCCCATTCTTCCGGATCAACTTCTGTAGAAGCAAAACGGTCTGTCATGTTCTCCACATATTCGGTGATCATACTGTAGATCGTATCTCTCATACTCTCACCATCCAGCACACGACGACGCTCCGCGTAAATGATCTCTCTCTGCTCATTCATAACCTGATCGTACTCTAACAGATTCTTACGGATTCCAAAATTGTTCGCCTCGATCTTCTTCTGTGCTTTTTCGATTGCATTCGACAGCATCTTATGCTCGATCTGCTCTCCGTCTTCCACTCCCAGTGTATTGAATACTCCCATCAGCTTCTCTGAACCAAACAGACGCATCAGATCATCTTCCAGGGAAATATAGAAACGGGATTCTCCCGGATCACCCTGACGACCGGAACGTCCACGCAACTGGTTGTCAATACGTCTGGACTCATGACGCTCTGTACCAATGATCTTTAAGCCGCCGAGAGCCTTTGACTCGTCGTCAAGCTTGATATCGGTACCACGGCCTGCCATGTTCGTCGCGATAGTCACTGCGCCGTGAATG
>OLQY01001659.1_pt1 | contig 17657 bp, 17 predicted proteins | sample 1672851 | NCBI WGS metagenome assembly OLQY01 (sample SAMEA3136730, study PRJEB25190) | human gut metagenome | reverse complement strand
TTACCAAATCCACCGCCACCCGTCAACATCTTTTTTCACTTTTTTTTGTTTTTTTAGTCCTTTTTGTTCCATATACCAATGTAATCGGTTTCATCTTCTCTTTGTTCTTTTCCCATGTATCTGTGTTCCGTCTATATAGACAAAAAGAATGATTTATTCTTAGAATAAATCATTCTTTTTTTAAAATTTTTTATTTTTCTAAATCTGCGATTTTTTGAATACGAATTTTATGTCGTTCTCCTTGTGAAAATGGTGTATTTATAAAAGTACGAACCACATCTTTACATGTTTCAATACCCATTGTTCTTTGTCCCATAGCCAACATATTGGCATCGTTATGCTCTCTTGTGAGTCGAGCCATAGTTACATCGGTACATAAAGCGCATCGTATTCCTTTTATTTTATTAGCTGAAATACTGATACCAATTCCGGTTCCACACAATACGATTCCTCGTTCTGCCTGTCCGGATATTACCTTATCGGCACAAGCTTTGGCATAATCAGGATAATCCACACTTGTTCCATCATTTGTTCCACAGTCAAGTACGGTGTGTCCTTCTTTTTCCAACATCTCTTTGATTTCGTTTTTGTACTGGTATGCACCATGATCATTTGCGATTGCGATAATCATCTTTTCAACTCCTTCTTCATAGAAATATAATCTTCTTCTTTCATATATATACTACACTTTCCATCTAAACAAGTAAATGTTCCTGTACCATCCTTATCGAGTTGTACTGTATAATCATTTCGTGTAATATCCACAAACGAGCATGATCTATATTCAGGTAAAGAAAAACTTTTTCCAGAAGCCCAACCGTTGGTCATCACTACGACCACCGGATGTTCTCCTTTGGTACACCAACCAATACAGTGCCAGTCATCCAGTCGATCCTCCATCTCATCAACATCTAACAAATGACTACGTATCCATACCATTTCATCTAAAAATGGCACCTGGCCCTTCTGATCGTGCTCAATGCCTTTATAATCCCCGTAAAATACACACGGACAAAACGTATCTCTTAATAGGATCAAAGCATAAGCATGAACCTTGAACCAATCCTGCACCCAGGATTGTAATGCCTGCCCCGGTTGTGTGTCATGATTGTCGACAAATGACACTGCGCTTTGTGGAGCAATCCGTGTCAGTGTTCCTTCAAAAATTTTAGACATATCGTATCGATCATAAGAATTTGATGCATCTGCCAAATGAAAATGAAGCGGCACATCAAACAACGTCATGCAATAGGATGTTGTACGTAGGTAGTCTTTCAATTCATCAAGATTGCCGGACCAATATTCACCAACCGCAAAAAGATCATCCTGATATTCCTGACGCATGGTCGCAAGCCATTTAGGAAAGAAAGCCGAATCGATGCTCTTTACCGCATCCAATCGAAATCCATCTATATCGGTCAAATTTTTATACCATCTTGTCCAATGATATAGCTCATCTACAACCTTTTGATTTGAAAAATCTACATCATCCCCCATGATATAGTCATAATTTCCCTGTTCCTGCGATACATTTTCTGACCACTTTTTAGAATAGAACTCCAAAAGTTTGGTTTGCTTAGTCCTGGCATCATAGTCCGTTCCTGTAAAACAAGACCAATCCCAGATAAAACTGGAATATTTTCCTTTACGTCCCGGGAAGGTAAATTTCGTCCATACTTCAACGTTTTCTTCCGGGCTGATGGACTGATCCCGATCATTCCAGTTGATTTCTTTTGCCTGAATCGTTTCCGTCTGATCCGCACCCATTCGATGATTAAAGACGATATCGGCAATCACTTCCAGTTGATTTTCATGACAACTTTGGATGGCCTGTATATACGCATCTTTTGTCCCATATTTTGTGGCAATCGTACCTTTTTGATCAAATTCACCTAAATCATACAAGTCATAAACACCATAACCTACATCATGACTGCCACTCTGTCCTTTATAAGCAGGCGGAAGCCAAATACGATCAAAACCGATCTGATGCAGATGAGCGGCATCTTTTTTCACACGATCCCAGTGCTTTCCATCCGCCGGTAAATACCATTCAAAATATTGAATCATCGTTGAATTTTTCATAAAAACTCCTACGATTTTTTAGAGAAGCGAGTGCGACAGTTTGGACAAGTAATCTCAATATTTCCTCTTCCCTTTGGCACACGAATGATCTGTGAGCATTTTGGACAAACAAAGTGCTTATAACTTTTATCCTGCATATTTTTCTGCATCGCCTTTAAAGTATGCGTTCCTTTCGAACGCAATGCGATAAATTTTGCGTTTTCAGCCTGTCTTGCATAAATATTTTTAGACATCGTACGATAAAAATATAAGAAGAAGACCATAAAGAAAAGAATGGTAAACGCAAAATGACGTATAAATAAGGATAAAATCACCAAAACAATCTCCAAAAAGAATAAAAATTGATTCAGAGAATCATTCCCATAGCGTCCTGCGAAAAAACGATATAATTTTTCTTTCATGTTTATCACCTAATGGTAATGGTAACACACTTTCTTTTAAACACGAAGAAGATTCGATTTACATCACTTAATCTTTATTTCACCTTAATAATATAGTTTTCTTTACGAGGAGCTGCTTCCTTTTTCCCTTCCGGTTTACCATATCCCAAAATGACATTGCCGATGCCTTCATAATCTTCGGAAAGTCCCCATTCTTTCATCAGTTCTTTCCCTTTTGGTGTTTTAAATACTTCTCTGGCACGATAGATGTAACAAGAATCAACGCCCAGTGCATTCGCAGCATTTAGAATATTACCGATCACCAGATTTCCATCATCTCGATACGTATTAACACGCGTATCCGCAAATACCACTACAACAACACCGGCACCATAAAACGGATCGATATCCGCATTCATGATCTGCGCATTTAACTGCGCAACCAAATCACGAACTTGTTTATTTTCGATGCAGACCATCACCGCTGATTGCTTTCCCATACCGCTTGGTGCATAGCTTCCGGCTTCTAAGATCTGATCTAAAACATTTTCTTCGATTTTTTGATCCGTATAAGCACGGCAGCTTCTTCTTGATTTTAAATCTTGTATTGTTTCTTTCATAGATATGCCTCCTAATCTGGTATTTATTATACGCTCTTTATAATACTTTGGCTTTTCTAAAACAATCTCCCATAATCCCAATCGCTTTCTAAAAAATCTCACATACTTTCACATGACTTAAAAATAATTTCTCCAAAAGATTTTTCTATACTATAAGCGTGTTAAGAGAACACAGTAAAAAAACTCTTCATATATCTCTCTCCTAAAACAATAATTATGGCAAAAGCGGCACCTAAAATGCCGCTTTTGTTTGTATATCCAAAAAGTTTTCATTAACTTTTCTGAAAATTTTTATTCACTTTTTTCATTTTATGATATACTACATTCATTAGAGGAGGATATTATGTCAGACTTAACAAAACTATATGAAACCGTTAAACAACGCAATGCAGGCGACAGTGAATTTCTGCAGGCTGTTGAAGAAGTATTTGAGTCTTTGGAAATCATTGAACAAGTACACCCGGAAAAATTAGATGATGATGTACTTGCCCGCATCGTTGAACCGGAACGTCAAATCGTATTCCGCGTACCTTGGGTCGATGACAAGGGTGTTACTCAGGTCAATCGTGGATTCAGAATTGAATTTAATTCCGCTTTAGGTCCATACAAAGGAGGACTTCGTTTCCATCCGTCTGTAAATATCAGTATCATCAAATTCTTAGGATTTGAACAAATCTTTAAAAACTCATTAACAACCCTGCCAATGGGTGGTGGTAAAGGTGGATCTGATTTTGATCCAAAAGGAAAAAGCGATGCCGAAGTTATGCGCTTCTGCCAAAGCTTTATGAGCGAATTGTATCGTCATATCGGACCTAACACCGATGTTCCAGCTGGTGATATCGGTGTCGGAGGACGTGAAATCGGTTATTTATTTGGACAGTACAAACGTTTAAAAAATGAATTCAGCGGCGTACTTACCGGAAAAGGTCTTACATTTGGTGGTTCTTTAATTCGTACAGAGGCTACCGGATACGGACTTTGTTATTTCACTCAGGCTTTGTTGAAAGATAACGGAACAAGCTTTGAAGGAAAAACCGTTGCCCTTTCCGGAAGTGGAAACGTAGCCATCTATGCTTGTGAAAAGGCAACACAGTTAGGTGCTAAAGTTGTCACTATGTCTGATTCTAACGGATTCATCTATGATCCGGATGGAATTGATTTAGCTTGTGTCAAAGACATTAAGGAAGTTCGTCGTGGACGTATCAAAGAATATGTAGAAACACATCCAAACGCTACTTATACAGCCAATGCTCGTCCTTGGAGTACTCCATGTGATATCGCATTGCCATGTGCTACACAAAACGAACTGGATTTAGAAGATGCCAAAGCGCTTGTAGCCAACAAAGTCTTTGCGGTATGTGAAGGTGCCAACATGCCAACTACACCGGAAGCCATTCACTATCTGATGCAGAATGGTGTATTCTATGCACCAGGTAAAGCCAGCAATGCCGGTGGGGTTGCCTGCTCCGGTCTGGAAATGAGCCAGAATGCACAGCACTTATCCTGGACAGCGGAAGAAGTGGATAAACGTCTGGAAGCCATTATGGAAAATATCTTTGAAACATGCCGTGATACCGCAAAAGAATATGGTCACGAAAAAGAATATGTTGTCGGTGCCAACATTGCCGGTTTCTTAAAAGTAGCCGAAGCTATGAAAGCACAGGGAACTGTCTAAAAAGAGAAGAGCAATCTTCTCTTTTCTTATGCATTAAAAAAGCCGACGTTTGTCGGCTTATTTCATCATCTCTTCAATTATATGATATGTTTCTACCGGATCAGCACTCTTTGTGATCGAACGTCCAACTACGATATAGTCGCATCCCTGCTCTTTGGCATAGGCTGGTGTCGCCACACGTTTTTGATCATCTTTTGAGTCATCTGCTAAACGAATGCCCGGTGTCACAGTCAAAAAGTCATTTCCGCAGGCTTCGTGAATAGCTTTGGCTTCATGTACGGAACAAACAACACCATCTAAACCAGCTTCTTTGGCATTTTTGGCATAATGAATTACACAATCCATAACTTCACCCGGAATGCCTAATTCTTCGTTCATAGCTTCTTTCGAAGTACTGGTCAACTGCGTGACACCGATACACAAAGGACGTTTTCCATCTACAGCCCCTTCATTTAGGCCATCGATGGCTGCTTTCATCATTGCGATACCACCGGCACAATGCACATTTACGATATCGACACCCAGCTTGGCTAAGTTTTTCATACCGCCTTTGACCGTATTCGGAATATCATGCAGCTTTAGATCCAAAAAGATATGGTGACCCATTTCTTTGACGATCTGTACCATTTCTAGACCGCAGGCATAGGTCAATTCCATACCGATCTTCACATATACCGGTTCATCAAATTGTTTTAAAAAATCAATCACTTCTTGTTTACTGGAAAAATCCAGTGCAACGATCGTTTTACTCATCTCTAAAACTCCTTCTAATTGCTTCTTTAACAGAAGCATAACCATATCGTTCCAACACTTTTGGAAGATCCTCGATGATCTTTGGACATACATAAGGATCTACAAAATTCTGGGCACCGACTTCCACCGCACTGGCACCGGCATTTAAAAACTCCAATACATCATTGGCGCTTGTAATACCACCCACACCGATAATCGGAATTTGAACGGCTTGAGCAACCTGATAGACCATACGGATGGCAACCGGTTTGATAGCAGGCCCGGACAGTCCACCGGTCACATTGGCTAATAATGGCTTGCCTGTCTTTAAATCGATGCGCATTCCCATCAATGTATTGATCAGCACTAAACCATCCGCACCAGCCTGTTCTACAGCTTTTGCGATTTCCACAATATCCGTCACATTTGGTGAAAGTTTGACATACACTGGCTTTGAAGCTGCTTCCTTGGCCATCTTTGTGACATGGGCTGCCAACTCCGGTTTGGTTCCTAGTCCAATACCTCCATGTTTTACATTCGGACAGGAGATATTTAATTCATATGCTTTTACGACCGGCTGATCATTCAGCTTACGAATGACTTCGACATAATCTTCTTCCGTGGCACCAGCTACATTGGCGATGATTTCTGTATCATATTGTGCCAAAAAAGGAAGCTCATTTTCGATGATCGAATCAACGCCTTTATTTTGAAGTCCAATCGCATTCAACATACCCGAAGGTGTTTCCGCAATACGCGGTGTCGGATTTCCAAAGCGCTCTTTTGGAGTTGCGCTTTTGATCGCAATTCCTCCCAACAAAGAAAGATCATATAACTCGGCATATTCTTTACCAAATCCAAAGCATCCGCTGGCCGGGATCACCGGATTTTTTAAATGCAGTCCGGGCAGTTCTATCCTTAAATCAATCATAGCACGACCTCCTGAATCGGAAAGACCGGACCATCCTTGCATACACGTAAGGCATGATCACTGGTATCTTTAACAACACAACCCATGCAGGCACCTATACCACAGGCCATTCTGGCCTCTAAAGACAGATAGCCTTCTGCATATTCCTTCTGCAGCGCCTTTAACATCGGTAAAGGCCCACAGGCTAACACAAAACTAGTGCTTATTTTCTGTTCATGAATCGCATCCAGTACCGTTCCTTTTGTACCAACGCTGCCATCCATGGTCGCAATCTGTACCTTACAGCCTAATTCTTTAAACTCCTGTTCAAAGAAAATCTGACTTTGATCATTGAAACCTAACACAACATCAACCTGATGCCCGTTTTTTAAATATTGTTTGGCAGTCTCATACAGCGGAGGTACACCAACGCCTCCACCGACCAATAAAACATCTCTGTCTTCAATTGGAAAACCATTTCCGCAGGGACCGAAGATATCGATCGTATCGTGCATCTTGGTCATCTGTAAAGTCCCCTCGCCTAAAATCTTGTAGATGATGACAAGCGAATCGTCCTTGATTTCATTGATGGAAATCGGTCGTCTTAAAAAGAACGGGGGTACCTCGATTTCAATAAACTGCCCCGGTTTTGCCATCTTGGCTAAACCGGTCTGCAGTTCCATTTTCCATATGTCTTTAGCAATTTCTATATTCGAAAGAATCTTGGCAACTTCCTGTTTCATGCTTATTTCCCCATCTCATTCATACTGATCATAGAGAAGGATAAAGCCTCCAGTACACGTGTTAAAGCTTCAGCTGTATCTAAGGACGTCATACATGAAATATTGTTCTCTGCGGCCACACGGCGAATCAGGAAACCATCCTTGCTGGTTGAATTGGTCTTATTGCTCATCGTATTGATCACAAAGTTGACACGTCCATGGCGAATAATCTCCACAACGCTGTTGTCGCCACCTTCTTCGATCTTATTGGCATGATGTACAAACAATCCGTTTTCTTCTAACAGCTTAGCAGTTCCTTTGGTCGCATAGATTCCATAACCGATATCCGCAAAGCGTTTAGCCAGTTTCAAAGCCTCGCTTTTATCTTCATCGGCAATCGTCAACAGCACATTTCCATGCATAGGAACCGAAATACCACTGGCGACCAAAGCCTTATATAATGCTTTTTCCAAGTTTACATCCGATCCTAATGCTTCTCCGGTTGATTTCATTTCCGGACCTAATACCGTATCGACATGGCGCAGCTTCGCAAAGGAGAATACCGGTGCTTTGACAAAGACATGATGCTTGTCATCCGGATGATAGCCCGGTGTATAGCCCTGCTCAACAATGGAATGTCCTAAAATAGCCTTCGTTGCGATATTGGACATCTGAATGCCTGTAATCTTTGAAAGGAATGGAACAGTACGGCTAGATCTTGGATTGACCTCTAAGACATACACATTTTCATCCTTATCGACGATAAACTGAATGTTGTACAAACCGATGAAATGGAACCCTTTTCCAATACGAATTCCATAATCGATGATCGTTTCTTTGACTTTCTCGGAAATGATCTGTGTCGGATAAACACTGATGGAGTCTCCGGAGTGCACACCGGCACGTTCAATGTGTTCCATGACACCTGGAATAAATACGTTTTCTCCATCGGCAATCGCATCGATTTCCAATTCTTTTCCAACGATATATTTATCAACCAGAATCGGTGCATCATGGCTGATTTCCTTAACAGCTGTGGCCATATAGACCTTTAATTCATCATCATTATGTACGATTTCCATCGCACGTCCACCTAAGACATAGCTTGGACGAACCAATACCGGATAACCGATCTTCTGGGCAATGACCAAAGCTTCTTCCACCGTAACGGCGGTTTCTCCCTGTGGTTGTGGAATATCTAGTTTTCGTAACATCGCTTCAAATTCATGACGATCCTCAGCACGATCAATGTCTTCCAAAGATGTACCTAAAATCTTAACACCATGTTGTACTAACGAATCCGCCAGGTTAATAGCCGTCTGTCCACCGAACTGTACGATCACTCCTAATGGTTTTTCCAGTTCAATAACATGCATGACATCTTCTGTTGTCAATGGCTCAAAATATAGCTTATCACTGATGGAGAAATCCGTGGATACTGTTTCCGGGTTGTTGTTGATGATGATGGCTTCATAGCCTGCTTCGCGTAATGTTTCCACACAATGTACGGTCGCATAGTCAAATTCAACACCCTGTCCGATACGGATCGGCCCGGAACCTAAAACAACGATTTTTTTGCGGTCTGAACAGATTGATTCATTTTCTTCTTCATAGCTGGAATAGAAGTAAGGTGTCGCACTGGTAAACTCACCGGCACAAGTATCGACCATTTTGTAAACCGGGAAGATGCCATTAGCCTTACGCAGATCATAAACTTCTTTTTCGCTCATATTCCAGTTTTTCGCAATATAGCTATCGGAGAATCCGTTTTTCTTTAAAACCTTTAGGGTTTCCACATCCTTTACGTGCGCCATCATTTCCTGTTCTAAATCAATGATGCGTTTGATGTGATGAATAAAGAACGAATCCATCTTGGTTTCTTTTAAGATGATGGACATATCAAATCCATTACGTAACCATTGGGCAATCGCAAAGATACGCTCATCATCACTATTTTTGATCTTTTCTAACAGCTGCATCTGATCCATGGAAGCAAATTCAGCCTTATAAATATGATCTACCTTCATTTCCAGGGAACGCACAGCTTTTAAGAATGACTCTTCAAAGGTCCGACCGATCGACATAATTTCCCCGGTTGCCTTCATCTGTGTTCCTAGATGACGATCTGCACTTGGGAATTTATCAAATGGGAAACGAGGGAATTTTGTGACAATGTAGTCAATGGCTGGTTCAAAGCAGGCATAGCTTGTCTTTGTGATCGGGTTTAAGATCTCATCCAAGGTCAAGCCAACCGCCAGTTTGGCTGAAATCTTGGCAATCGGATATCCTGTTGCCTTACTGGCCAAAGCGGATGAACGAGATACACGAGGGTTAACCTCAATGACATAATATTTAAAGCTTTCTGGATCTAAAGCCAGCTGTACATTACAGCCACCACAGATCTTTAAAGCACGAATAATCTTTAAAGAAGCGCTTCGCAACATCTGATTTTCACGATCGGTCAAGGTCTGCACCGGAGCCACAACAATACTATCTCCGGTATGGATACCTACCGGATCGATGTTTTCCATGTTACAAACGACGATAGCATTATCGTTGGCATCACGCATAACTTCGTATTCGATTTCTTTATAACCGGCAATGCTTTGTTCAATCAAACATTGCCCAACCGGTGAAATCTTCAATCCGGCTTCACAAATCTCACGTAATTCTTCTTCATTATCCGCAAAACCGCCACCGGTTCCCCCTAAGGTATAAGCCGGGCGCACAACAACCGGATAGCCATGTGTATTACAGAATTCTACAGCCAGATCAACAGTATGCACGATGGCACTTTCCGGTACCGGCTCTTTGATTTCCTGCATTAAAGCACGGAATAATTCACGGTCTTCGGCACGATTGATCGCATGTAGATCGGTTCCCAGAATTTCTACACCACATTCATCCAAAATACCATCATTATGCAGATCGACAACCAGGTTCAAACCTGTCTGTCCTCCCAGAGATCCCAAAATCGCATCCGGTCTTTCTTTATAAATGACACGTTTGGCAAAATCCAAAGTAATCGGTTCTATATAAACACGATCGGCAATGGTCGTGTCGGTCATGATCGTAGCCGGGTTAGAGTTGATCAAAATAACTTCATATCCTTCTTCACGAAGTGACTGGCAAGCCTGACTTCCGGCATAATCAAATTCGGCTGCCTGTCCGATAACGATCGGTCCCGAACCGATCACAAGTATCTTATGTATATCCTGACGTTTAGGCATAGTGATCCTCCTTTTCCATCAGTTCCATGAAATCATCGAATAAATGTCCGGAATCTAACGGTCCGGCACTGGCTTCCGGATGGAACTGCACACTGAAACAAGGATAGTCTTTATGACGTACTCCTTCACAGCTCTTATCATTTAACGCCTGATGTGTCATCTCCAGACGTGTGTTTTTCAAAGAATCGATATCTACCGCAAACCCATGGTTCTGGCTGGTGATTTCTACTTTACCCGTTTTTAGATCCATTACCGGATGATTGGCTCCACGATGACCGAATTTTAACTTATACGTTTTAGCTCCACATGCTAAAGAAATCAGCTGATGTCCCAAACAGATTCCAAATACAACCGTTTGCGGAATCAATTTTTGAATTGTATCGATAGCCACCTGTACATCCTCCGGGTTCCCCGGACCATTTGACAACATTACCCCATCCGGATGAAAGCCCATGATCACATCCGCCGGTGTATTATATGGTACGACGATCAAATCACAGCCACGTTTGGATAATTCACGAACGATACCAAGTTTAGCACCAAAATCCATCAGTACGACCTTTTTGCCACGATTTGGGATTGGGAAGATTTTCTGTGAGCTGACACGTTTGACCTGATCATGCAGGTAATCCGTTTCCTGTAACGTTTTTACAATCGCATCCACATCGGCATCTGCATTTGCCAAAGTAGCACGCATCGTTCCTTTATCACGCAGCTTACGTGTAATCGCACGTGTATCGATACCGTAAATACCTGGAATATTCTCACGTTTCAAATATGTATCCAATGTTTCCTGGCTTCTCCAGTTGTTTGGTTCATCACAATAATCCTTTACGACAAAGCCAAACACAGCCGGAACGATACTTTCGTTATCATCACGGTTGACTCCATAATTTCCAATCAGTGGGTATGTCATCATGACAATCTGTCCACAATAAGAATTGTCCGTCAAAATTTCCTGATACCCTGTCATGGAAGTATTGAAGACCAATTCTCCAATTTGAAAGTTGTCACTTCCAAAGGCAGTCCCGCGATAGCAACTGCCATCTTCTAAAATCAGTAATCTTTCCATATATTCTATCCTTTCCACACCGTCTTAGAGCCAACAATTGTCTCTTTGATGGCACCATATACTTTCCAGCCATCAAACGGTGTATTTTTCCCTTTTGACAGAAATTGCGATGCATCGATCACACTTTCATGCGCCAGATCCACTAAAACCAGATCCGGACGATAACCGACCTCAATGGCTCCGATCTTTTCCAGGCCAAAGCGCTTGGCCGGTGTACCAGACATCCAGTTCACCAGCTGTGCCAATGTCCAACGTTTCTGTTTTTTCACAAACTCCGTATATAATAAAGGAAAACTGGTTTCTAACGAAACAATACCGAATGGCGCTTTATCCATTGGGCGATCTTTTTCCTCTTTTGTATGCGGTGCATGATCATTGGCAATCATATCCAGCGACCCATTTTCTAATCCTTCGATCAAAGCCATACGATCTTCATGGGAGCGTAAAGGCGGATTCATCTTCCAGTTTGTTCCCTGCACATCCTGATCTTCCAACAACAAGTGATGCGCTGTAACTTCCCCCGTCACATCGGCTCCCTTTTCTTTATATTCTTTTAAAGCTTCCACGCTTTCTTTAGCACTGATATGACAGGCATGATACGCATTGCCAATCTGTTGAGACAGTTGCAGATCGCGAATCAACTGCGCACTTTCACAGGCACTTGGGATACCCAACCACCCTTTTTGGCGATTGACTTCACTGTCATGTACGCAGGCCCCCGGTTTTCGATAAGACATCTCTTCGGTATGCGCCACGATCATACAATCATTCTCTCTGGCCGTTTCCATCGCCTGAGCCATAACTTTTGCGGTAGAAACACCAACACCATCATCACTAAACCAGCGAATGCCAAATCGTTCTTTGATGGCCTTCATATCGACAACCTCTTTACTGGCCTCTTCTTTGGTGATACAGGCGTATGGATGCACATGCACAACGGCATCCTGATTGATTTTTTCAACATACGTCTGAATCGTTTGTACATCATCCGGGTACGGGATGACATTAGGCATACAGAAAATCGTAGTAAAGCCACCATGGGCGGCCGCCAATGTTCCGGTATGAATCGTTTCTTTTTGCGTATAGCCAGGTTCTCGCAAATGCACATGCACATCCACAAGTCCCGGAATAACGGTTAAACCGGAAGCATCGATAATTTCAGCATCGGCCTGAATATTCTCTTCGATCTTTATAATTTCTTGTTCATCAAACAAAATATCTTTTTTGACAATCCCCTGCGATGTCAGTACATTTCCATTTTTTATCAGTCGCATCTTATTTCTCCTCGAATGGGGCAAATCCAAAGGCACGCTTTAATACTGCTTTTCGCACTAAAACACCATTGGCCATTTGCTCAAAAATACGGCTTTTTGGTGCTTCCACCAGGTCAGAATCAATTTCGATATCGCGATTAAACGGTGCCGGATGCATCACGATCGCATGTTTTTTCATACGGTTGTAACGCTCCTTGGTCAATCCATATCTTTGTAGATACTGCTCTTTGGTCAAATGCGCCAAGGTAGCTCCTCTTTCTCGCTGGATACGAAGCATCATTACGACATCCGCCCATTCAACCGCTTCATCCAAAGGCATCGTCGGATACCCCGGACGTTCCCATTCTTCCGGTCCACAGAAACGAACTTCACTGCCCATTCTTTCCAATGTGGATTTATTGGAAGCCGCCACACGCGAATGCAGGATATCTCCACAAATGACAATCTTTAAACCCTTCAGCGTTCCGAATTCATTTTGCATGGTCAATAGATCCAACAGGCACTGTGTCGGATGATTACCGGCACCATCTCCAGCATTCAAGATCGGAACCTGAATCTCTTCCAACTCTTTAAAGTACTCCGTTTTCGGATGACGGATCACAAAAGCATCATAACCAACCATCTCAAAGGTCTTGATCGTATCAAAAAATGTTTCTCCTTTGGTCACACTGCTGGTTTCCGCATTGAAATCAACCACCTTGCAGCCTAGCTGCAGCTCTGCACTTTCAAAAGAATAATGCGTTCTGGTGCTTGGCTCAAAAAAAAGATTAGCAACCAGACACTTTTTCAAAGGTAATTGCCAATCTGAATAGGAACTATTAAAAAGTCTTGCATCATTTAAGATACTCAAGATCTCATCCACAGATAGATCGTTCATGGAACATAAGGAATTTTTGTTCATACACATCCTCCTTTATCTCCCTTAAAAAAAGGATTTAAAACGCGTTCAAATCCCCTTCCTATTTACTAGGTGTATTCTATCATACTTCCCTTTGATTTCCAATCAGTTTATCGAAAAAACAATTGACCTGCAAATGACTGTATTATACGATTAAGTCATAAAGAAACCTCATACTTTCTCTCTTTGTTCTATCCATAATTTCATAACCCGCATCATATACAAAAAAAGGAGATTACCTATGAAAAAAACATTAAAGATCTTTGCGGTCATTTTAGTTACATGCACCTTGTTGGCAGCCGCAGGAGTCGGATATTTAAGCATTCATGAATACCGCCCGGAACCTGTAGAAATCCTGCAAGCGCCAAGTCAGAATCAAGTTTTAGATGCCAAGGATAGTTTACACATCCTCACTTACAATATAGGATATGCCGGTCTTGACAAAGACATGGATTTTTTCATGGATGGCGGTACAAAAGTCAACCCGGAATCAAAAGAAAAAGTAGAAACAAACCTGCAGGGTATCCAGAAAATTCTAAAAGATCAAAGTGCTGACATCTATCTTCTACAAGAAGTGGATACAAATTCTGACCGATCGTTTCACATCAATGAAAAAGAATATCTGGAAGACAACCTGAATCAAAGTGGTGTACTGGCTTATAACTTTAAATGCGATTATGTGCCGTATCCATTTCCGCCCATCGGAAAAGTAGAAAGTGGCATCCTGACCATGACCAATTATTCGATTTCACAGGCAAGCAGAATCTCTTTACCAGAATCTTTTTCATGGCCTACTAAAATTTGTAACTTAAAACGCTGTATGTTAGAAACAAGAATCCCGATTAAAGGTACAGATAAAGAACTGGTCATCATCAATTTCCATCTGGAAGCCTATGACAGCGGAGAAGGCAAAATTGCCCAGAGTAAAAAGCTGGCGAAAAAGCTGCAGGAAGAATATGAAAAAGGAAATTATGTCATTGCCGGTGGCGATTTTAATCAGACATTTGAAGGAATGGACACGTATCCCATCACAAACAAGGAAAACTGGGTACCCGGCATTATGCGCCAGGAGGACCTACCTGAACACTTTACCTTCTCCAATGCCGATAACGCTCCAACCTGTCGTTTACTTAATGAAGCCTATCAAAAAGATTCTCAGGTATATGTGATCGATGGCTTTATCGTATCCGATAATATAGAAGTTACATTCATTCAAAATATAGATACCCAGTTCGAATATACCGATCATCAACCTGTTTCCATACAGGTAAAATTCAAATAAGCAAAAGAAGGAGTCCGCAGATTCCTTCTTTTACAATGTATTATATCTTATTCTGTAAAATCTTTATGATTTCCTCTCTTGAGGATGACTCCACTGACAACATATCCATTGCCTGCTCAACGTTGGTTGCAATATGATTTTTGACCAGTTGTAGAACACTGTCAGCTTTCCCTTGAAGAATGCCCTTGATCGTACCTTTGGCCTCTCCTTTGATTTCACCTCTCAGCTGGCCTTTCTCGATCAATGCCTCGCTAAATGTACACATCTTCCTGACCTCCTTCTCTTCCTCTTTTTCTAATAGTATCATATTTCTTCTCTAGGATTTCTAGGATCTACTCCGCTTTCCTGTTTGACAGAAAGATCAGCTGTATAAACTCCATCACATCTCTGGGGCGCTTCATGATCTCTTCGGTGCAGATCGTATCAATATCGTCTCCGGGGATACAGGATCAGGACTTCCATCGTATCCTTACCTCTTCGTTTTGTTTTGCCCTTTCCCGGATCGATTCCCTGCGGTTCCATATCGACCCAGAGCCTTCTTTTGGGATCCTTTGGATGAGCAAGCTTAAACAACAGGTCATAGCAAACCTTACTGTCCGGTATCTTGAGATCCTCTACATTTTGGCTGACCATTTTATTCGATGTTGGATCCGTATCCAGCCGATCATAAATCTCCTTTAAGGAAAGATGCCTGTATTCGGATAAGCACTCTTTATAGAGATAGGCCAGGATCTTTTTCAGGGACAGGATCTTCTTGCACTGGGCATCATAAGATCGTTGGGGATCCTTCAACAAAGCTTCCCAAGCTTTTCTTTCTTCCATCGTTTTTCACCTCTCTTTCGTTACACATAGATGGAATTTAGAAACCTTCCTATTATTAGTTACGATAAAAATTCAAAAAACTATGAAAAAAGTTGAGTTTTTTTAAAACAGTTCTTAATACCCAGATAAAGAAAACTATGCCCCATAATCTAAAAAAGAATCAGGTTTATTTCTTCCCCTGATTCTTGACTGCATCCATCTTAGCCTGAATTTCTTCTGGATCTCCCAAATAATGATGCGATATCGCTTTTAGATCCTCATTCAATTCCATCACTAACGGCACACCTGTAGGAATATTCACATTGATAATATCTTCATCTGAAATATCATTTAAATATTTAAACAATGCACGAAGTGAATTACCATGTGCCGCAATCAAAACGTTTTTATTCGCAAGTATATCTTTCTTGATCACTTGTTCAAAAAAAAGCTAAAAAAACTTCAAAGTGATTAAAATGAATCGATATTGATTACTGTTATTCCATATTATTATGAGCCTAATAAAAAATCTCCTTTGTGCTCTCTTATTAATACGTTCAAGGCTACAAAAGGAGATTTTAAAATTAAATTAATATGGACTTTTCATCCTGCGAGATTAACTCTTTTTTGTCTTTTTATAGAATAAAATTGTTAATATACCCGTAAATAAACTTAAAGATACAAAGAATAAACTATTTACAAAAACTGCTGTTTTTACACTTTTCGATTTCTTTTTATCTGCATTTGGATCCTTACTTTCCTGTTTTTTTGAATCATTTGAACTAGAAGCATTTTCATTTGATTCATGATTCTGTGATCCATTATCTGTTGCTGCTTCTTTTTTCTCTTTCACATTAATATAGAATTGTTTATATGCATATTCACTATCAACGGCAATAGTATCTCCATTTTGTAGATAGTTTCCCATAACACCACTGCCTACTTTACCATCTAAAACCTCATATTTTTCAGGAATATCAAAAGATACAATATACTCCCCAAAAGGAACATTCCCTAATTCTGCACGATTGGAATCATCTTGGCAGTTCAAAGTATATGTTTTAGTTGAATCTTCCTTTGGGACTAAAGTCACCGGCATATTTTTCAATACATCCGATTCAACCAGCTTTCCATCCGTATGAAGATTGACTTCTACTTTTCCATATTTTTCAACAGGTTGTGGTTCTTCTCTTTCCTTTATATTGATGTAAATCATGTTGTAAGCATACTTTTCGTTTAAAGTCACTACATTCCCATTTTGAACATAAGTATCTGTACGTGGACCATTAGTATATACTCCACTTAATGCCTCATAGTTTTTAGGCAGCTGAAATGAAACGACATAGTCTCCCAGTGGTATTGTCTTTTTTGTCTTAATGACATTAGAGTTGTCTTCACATGTCAGTGTGAAGGTTTGACTCGCATCGGTTGTCGATGTCAATGTAATCGGCATATTCTTTAAAACATCCGAATTTTCAAGCTGACCGTCTGTATGCAAATTGACTTGCACCATTCCCAATTCAGTATCTGCCTTTACAAAATGAAACGAACATACTGCAAATAAGCATAATATGGGAATCATCAGTAATGATATTAATTTTTTCTTCATAATGTCCTCCTAATCACAAATAAGCAAATCGCAATTAAATGCAACCAATTACTAGTAAGACCACGGTGAGTAAAGCTTATATCATCCCCTTAAAGTTCTTTTTATTGACTCATATTATTTATTAGTCATTATAACAGAAACATTCGTCAATATGAAGTATGAAAACAGCTGACTCTATAGAAACCATTTCACGACTAGCAAATAGGGGAGATTTCACTTTTTAGCAATTTGACAACTTAACATTTTTATGTATTCGTTCCCAATGTTTGATTCGCTCGGTGTATAATATCTCTATAAATTGGAATTTATCAAAAAATGAGGAATAGTTGAAATGGAGGCGCTATAATAACATGAAGATTGAAGGGAA
>OLQY01001644.1_pt1 | contig 17824 bp, 16 predicted proteins | sample 1672851 | NCBI WGS metagenome assembly OLQY01 (sample SAMEA3136730, study PRJEB25190) | human gut metagenome | reverse complement strand
CACAGTGGATCTTCGGTGGTGACGGCTGGGCTTACGATATCGGTTACGGCGGTCTTGATCACGTACTTGCTTCCAACGAAGACGTTAACGTATTCGTTGTAGATACAGAAGTTTACTCCAATACTGGTGGTCAGGCTTCTAAGTCTACTCCTGTAGGTGCAGTTGCTAAATTTGCTGCTTCAGGTAAGAAGACAAAGAAGAAAGACCTTGGTATGATGGCTGCTTCTTACGGTTATGTATACGTAGCACAGGTTGCTATGGGCGCTAACATGAACCAGTTCATCAAAGCTCTTAAAGAAGCTGAAGCTTATCATGGTCCATCACTCATCATCGCTTACGCTCCATGTATCAACCATGGTATCAAGGGCGGTATGAAGGGTGCTCAGACAAGAATTAAAGAAGCTGTAGAGTGCGGTTACTGGTCATGCTGGAGATTCAACCCAGAACTTAAAGCTCAGGGCAAGAATCCATTCATCCTTGATTCTACTAAAGAACCTAAGGGCGACTTCAGAGCATTCATCATGAACGAAGTTCGTTATGCATCCCTGAAGAAAGGCTTCCCAGAAACAGCAGAAGCTCTGTACGCTAAGACAGAAGCAGATGCTAAAGACAGACTTGCTGGCTACATCAAGAAAGCAGCTGAATAATTCATCGTTAGATAATTTTTCAGAGTCAATGAATATACAGGCTCCGGTGCTTAGGCACCGGGGCCTTTTTCATGCAATAGGAAATTCTGAGGAATTTTCTATTGCATAAAAATGAAAAATAAATTCTTTACGTGCAAAGGCAGGATATAGTATAATCGGTATATTAAATAAATGAAATTATACTGGAAAGAGTGAAGAAATGGTTAAGACCTTTTATTTAAGTAATGGACTGAAGGTTGCAATGGAATATATGCCACAGTATCGTTCCGTATCCATGGGTGTTTGGGTGAAAGCCGGCTCGGTCAATGAGAATAAGCAGACCAATGGCATGGCACATGTGATTGAACATATGTTGTTTAAAGGAACGGAGAAGCGAACTGCCAGAGAATTGGCAGATGCCATGACAGAAATCGGCGGGAATATGGATGCCTATACAACGAAAGAATATACATGCTTTTACACGAAGACGCTGTATGAGCATCTTTTTTATGCCATAGATATTCTTGGGGATATGTTATCTAATTCCAAAATAGACGAGAATGATCTGAAAAAAGAACTGAGGGTTATTGCCGAGGAAATCGATATGTATGATGATTCCCCGGAAGATATTGTCCATGAACGGCTGCAGGAAGTAATCTGGAGAGAACATTCGCTTGGGTATCTGATTTCAGGGGATAAGCAGACAGTACTTGGCTTTAAGAGACAGGATGTGCTGGATTTTATGAAGCAATATTATACTGCTGATCGAATGACAATCGCTATATCCGGCTATTTTGAGGAAGCAAGAGTCCTTGAAGAACTGGAGAATTGTTTTGGAGGCATTGCGCCGGGGTATAAAGCCTCGCTTTTGGAAGCCAATGCGCAGATTGCAAAGGCAAAATACTATCCATCCCTTTATATGCAGCATAAGGATGTGGAACAGGTTCATATGATTATAGCCTTTGAATCTCTGGATTACTATGATCCTGAGAGATACATACTCAGTGTTGTCAACAGTCTGCTGGGCGGTAATGTGAACTCAAGACTTTTTCAGACAATCCGTGAGGAAATGGGATTAAGCTATGCCATTTATTCTTATGGCGGTTCCTATGAAAAAGGCGGACTTTTTCATATTTATGCGGCGGTTCATCCGAATCAGGTCAGGCCGGTATTGAAAGCGGTTGTGGATATTATTCAGAAGTTGAAAAAAGAGCTGGTATCTGATCGGGAGCTGTATATTGTGAAGGAATCCGTGAAAACAGACCTGATTATATCGGATGAGAGCACGTACAATAGAATCAGCAATTACGGCAAATCCTATATTCATGGGGAAACGATAGAGACTGTGGAAGAAGCGGCAGAAAAGATAGGGCAGGTAACGGCTGAAGAAGTACGGGCCTTTGTTCAGAAACATTTTGATCTGAGTCAGATGAGCCTTTCATTGGTGGGAGATTTGAAAACATTGCCGAGAGAAGAAATGGAAGAACTCTGGATGACATACAGAACGGAGATAGCATGAGAATTACATTAGTAACAGTCGGAAAAATTAAAGAAAAATTTTTTGTACAGGCCATTGAAGAATATAGTAAGCGGTTAAGCCGTTATTGTAAATTAGAAATCATCGAAGTGGCTGATGAGAAGACGCCGGACAAAGCCAGTGAAGCCCTGGAACTGCAGATTAAGGAAAAAGAGGGCGAACGTATCTTAAAGTCGATTAAAGACGATAGTTATGTGATCGCTCTGGCCATTGAAGGGAAAATGCGCAGTTCCGAGGAGCTGGCGGCGAGAATTGAAAAGCTTGGAATCGGCGGTGAAAGTCATTTGACTTTTGTCATCGGCGGTTCTCTTGGTTTGGCTCCGGCAGTTTTAAACCGTGCCGATGAAAAACTTAGTTTTTCACCAATGACATTTCCGCATCAGCTGATGCGTGTTATTTTGCTGGAGCAGATTTATCGGAGCTATCGAATTATTAATCATGAACCTTACCATAAATAGCATTATTAATATTAGTATCATCAATATTGAAAAGACTGTCACTTCGTTTGCGTGGCAGTTTTTTCAATATAAATGATAAAATGTAACTGTTCAGAGCCAAGCAAAATTTCAAAAAACAGGTATGAAATGCGTAGCATTTTGGAGGTTGGCTCTGAACAGTTACGATAAAATAATGATAAAAACCGAATTATCCCGTCAGAAAACAGGGAGTGTTTCGTTATTATTGACAGAAGCATGTTTCAATGATTAATAAGGACAGGAGGTGTTTAAAATGCCGGAAAAGAGAAAGAAAACAATTGATGCGACAGCAGACCGGCAGACAATGACAGAATTATATGAAACCTATGAGCAGAAGATGTTTGGAATTGCAAATGCTATTCTGCATAATGACTGGCAGGCGGAAGATGCAGTCCATGAGGCTTTTGTTAGAATGGTCCCGTATTTGTCAAGATGCAAGGATGTGAATGATGAAAAGACAAAGATTTTGATTGTGCGTGTGATTAAGAGTGCTGCCATTGATATTTATCGTAAAAATAAAAGGGAAAATACCTATATTCTGGATTCAGAAGAAGACTGGATAGAAGATAAACATAATCCTGTGGAAGTTTATTTGGCGACATTGTCAGCCGGGGAAATGTTGAAAAAGATTATTGGACAATTGTCGAATGATGATAGGAAAATTATCGAAATGAGATGTTATGATGGTATGCCTGTGAGTGATATCGGAGAGATACTTGGCATTAGTACGGATAATGTTTATAAACGGTTATCCAGAGCCAGAAAGCGTGTGAAAGAAATTATAGCGAAAGGAGAGGACGAGGATGTTAAACAAAAACTTGGATGAATGGTTATATCTTACTGGGATGGAAAATGCACTGGATGAATTAGAGAAAGCAGAAAAGAATCATACAGAGGTACATCGTTTTTCAGACAGCTACAGACAAAAACAAACAGCGCTGTTGGATAGTATTTGTGCAGCGGAAGAAAATGATGAGCGGATGATGTTTGAAATTGAGAAGAAAAACATGGACGGAAAAGAAAATAAAAATCAGATAAAATCAGTAAAACATGGATGGCGTAAAAGCACAGTGGCAGTAGCTTTGATATTGCTGATCGGAGGCGTATCGGTGACAACTTATGCTGCCGGCAGATATTTCCTGGTGGATAGGGAACAGAGGGGAAATGTTCTTTCTGTTAATTTGAATGGAGAAAGTGAAAAAGACAGTAAGGTTGCGGTACTAAGTTATCAATTTGGATATGTGCCGGAAGAATATAAGGAATGGCAGCCGAGATATTATTCAAAAAATGGTGAGTATGGTGGCAAAGGGTTTTATGTCATGCAGTGGCAGGGTCTGGATACAACCTTTGAGTATCTTGAGAATCGTACAAAAACAACGATTAACGGCAAAGAGGCCTATTGCTATCAGATGGGAGAGGAAAGTAATATAAAAGAAGCGATTCAGGTGCTCTATAATAATGAAGGTGCTATGTATACATTGTATTCGGATGATGAAGACATTTCCATGGATGAACTATTGAAAATTGCAGAGGGAATGACTGTGACAGAGACTGGAGAATATGCGGAAATTATCAGTGGTGAAGATGTGAAAGATGGCAATGTACTGCCGGAAGAATCAATTCCTGCAAATCATATGTGTCAGACAGGTGATACAGTGGCATGGGCAACAGGTGATGGAGATGAAGGCGAATTAACAGTTAAAAATATTCAGGTACTTACAAATATAGCAGATTTATCGAAAGAAGATTTCAGTGATTATGGTGGAGAAATAGCACCATTTGCAGATGAGTCGGGAAATTTAAAGGCCATTAATGGAGTGACGGATATAAAAGACGAAAATGGCATACATGAAGGATCTGAAGAAAATCAGGTGGTATTGGTGAAGGTATCCTGTAAGGTTGTGAACACAACGGAAGAGACACAGGAATATTATATGAATACGCTTTCATTGAAAGGAATCAAAGAGCTCGGCAATCATGTGACCATAGATTATGATATGATACCGGATTATAAAAATGGGGTACCAGAATGGATGATTTATATGACGAATGCGCAGTATACAACAGAAGATGAGCGTGAGAAATCATTTTTTGAATTTAGTCTGGCACCCGGGGAAAGTAAGGACATTGATTGTGCTTTTTTGACTTATGAAAATAGTTTGAAGGATACAGGATTGATTTTTAATCCGACAGGAGGTGCTTTCGGGCAGAACAGCGAATATATCTTTGGATGGAAATTACAATAACAAGACATGATTTAGGCCGTCATTCATAGAATAGATAAAAAATGGATGGTGCCGGTCATGTCAGTAAAAAGAGAACTGATTAAAGGAACTCTGATATTAGCAGCAGCCGGGTTTGCAGCCCGGCTGCTTGGCTTTTTTAACAGGGTTTATCTGGCAAATTTGATATCCAACGCAGAACTGGGGCGCTATCAGCTGATATTTCCGATTTTTATGTTTTGTATGGCAGTCAGCTGCGCGGGGATACAGGTGGCCGTGTCGAAAATGGTGGCGGCTTATCACGGCGCAGGCAAGAAAAAGGCAATCAGACAGACAATAAAATCGGCTGGGATTATGTCGCTGATTGCAGCATTACTGAGCAGCGGCTGTGTTATTGCTTTTTCTGAGCCTATCAGTCGGTGGATTTTAAAGGATATCAGTTGTCGGGGATATCTGGTGATTATGGCAATTGCCATTCCTTTTGCAGCAGTACATACTTGTGTCGGCGGTTATTTTTATGGTATCAGACATACTGCAGTTCCGGCAGTGACGCAGCTTTTAGAGCAGGTTGTCAGAGTTGTGACCATTTATCTACTGGGTGCAATGATGTACCAAAAGGGAAAAATTGATGCTTCTGTTGCGGTCTGGGGATTGGCAGCGGGGGAAATATTTTCCTGCTTTTTAACTTGGATTTGTTATCGATTTAGTATTCGAAGTCAAAGTGGGGGATCAGGGAGCGGGGAGCCGATCAGAAAAATCCTCCGACAATTGTGGCAGTATGGCGGTCTTCTGACAGCTAACAGAGTATCAGTGACATTACTGCAAAGTACAGAAATGATTCTGATGCCTGTGATGCTGGCAAAATATTATGGAGATACAGAAAGTGCACTGTCTGTGTTTGGCATTGTTACGGGCATTGTGCTGCCGGTTATTCTGTTTCCAAATACAGTGACCAATGCAATGGCATCACTTTTGCTGCCGGCAGTAGCGGAGGCAGAGGAAGTTCATGATTACCGGGCAGTCTCGGGAGCAATTAAGAAAAGTCTGGAATATTGTCTGCTTCTGGGGCTTTTTTCAGGGTTGGTTTTTGGGGGCTGCGGTAATCAGATTGGCAGTCTGCTTTTTAACGATATTGAGGCAGGGGGATACATACAGGCTTTTGCGATTCTCTGTCCGCTTATGTACATTCAGTCTTTGTTAGCAGGTGCGTTAAATGGGCTTGGAAAAATGAACGAAACATTACTGCATCATGTGATTGCTTCGGGTATCCGGCTGTTCGGTGTGGTTGCCTTGATGCCAAAAATGGGGATTTATGGTTATATTGCAGGTGTATTTTGGGCCAATGCAGTAGTAACAGTTATCGCCGCGGTTCGTCTGTATCAGATTGTGGGAAGAATAAGTAGTGCAAAAAGAGATTGATTTTTATGATATCTGTGTTACAATATGTATAACAGATGGACAATGTTTGATGCCAGACAAAAGGTGCAGGAGATGCTGTCCGTCCTTCAGGACTCACAGATGAGGCCTGAACAGAATATAATATAATCATAAGAGAAGGTGAGCATATGATACTGGAGATAGATTTTAACAGTGATGAAGCCTTGTATATACAGCTGCGTAATCAGATCGTCATCGGTATCGCCACGTCTCAGCTTTCGGCGGGGGATTCACTGCCGTCGGTGAGACAACTGGCTGACCGTGTGGGTATCAACATGCATACAGTGAATAAGGCATATACGGTATTGAGACAGGAAGGCTATGTGAAGCTGGACCGGAGGAAAGGTGCTGTTATAGCCATAGACTGCAATAAGGCATCGGCGCGCAATAAATTGCTCAGAGATCTGCAGGTGATGCTGGCAGGTGCCATGTGCAAGGGAATTACAAGAGATGAAGTGCATGAGATGATCGATATGATCTATGATTATTATGAACAGCCGGCAAATTATCCGGAGGAGGGATAGCGTATGCTTTGTGATGGATGTCATGAGAACGAGGCGGTCGTTTTTTATACAGAGATTATTAATGGCGAGAAGAAGGAACTCCATTTGTGTGAGGCCTGTGCGGCCAAGGAGACCGGCATGGATCATTCATTTGTTTCTTTGACGGATACATCATTTTTGGCGAATTTACTGGCAAGTGTCCTTGGAAAGCGCCAGGAGACAGATGATGAAGAGAATCTGAAGAAGACGAATCTTGTTTGTCCGTCCTGCCATATGACATATAATGAATTTTTGAAATATGGTACCTTTGGGTGTCCGGATTGTTATAAGACATTCAACTTTGTATTGGATGGCTATCTGAAGAAGATACAGGGCAATTGTGAACATACAGGTAAGGAACCGCTTTATGGCGGGGAGACGGTACATATCCCGTCGATCACAGCAGATGCTGATCACGCTGAGATGAAGGATGTTGAACAGGACATCGCATTTACAGTAGATGCCGGTTCAACAGAGGAAGAACTCCGGGCGGCATTGAAGCGGGCTGTGGCGAAGGAAGAATATGAAGAGGCGGCCAGAATCCGTGATATAATCAGAGCCGGCAGAAAAGAGGCGGATGAACATGCGTAAATGGTACGAAATGGAAGCGTGCAATCAGGGACCGATTATAGGCGGTCAGGTATATCTGGTCCGCAATATTATGGGGTATCCTTTTGAAGCGAAGATGAACGAGGAAGAACAGAAAGCCCTGATGGCAGCCGTGTGTTATGCGGTACGTCAATCAGAAGAGGTTCTTCAGAAGAAGTTTGTGTTTATTAGCTTTTCTGAGGTCAGAGATTACGAGCAGCAGGCATTGATCGGGAAATTGGCCATTCCGCCGCAGATGTTTGAAAAGGGCCATGAAGCGGGAATCCTTATATCAGAGGATGAATCCATTTCGGTACTTGTCAATGGCAAGGAACATCTTTGTATACAGGTATCCTGTCCAGGCAATCATATACAGGAAGCCATGGCACTGGCGGGGCAGGTGGATGATTGTCTGAATCAGTATTTGAAATATGCCTTCAGTAAGAAGTATGGCTATCTGACTTCCAGTCCACTTTATATGGGAACAGGAATGTCTGCATCATATCTGCTGCATCTGCCGTATCTGGAGAAGAAATCCGTGATGCATCAGATAGAGAAACAGATCAGTCAGTATGGATTTACACTGAGACCGCATTTTGACGGACAGACAGAGGCACCGGGCAGTGTTTACAGGATGCGCAACAGAAAGACTCTGGGTCTTTCTGAAAGTGAGATCACTTCTGCACTGGAACATCTGGCGGGGCAGTTGGCGGAGCAGGAGGAGGCACTTGCCAGACAGTGTTTCAACGAGGACCGTCTGAGTCAGGTGGATCCCATGTATCGTGCCTATGGTTTGATCAAGTATGCCAGAAAGCTTGGATATGATGAGACCATGGCCTGTCTGTCGCTGCTCCATGCCGGTGATCTGTATCATATTTGGCCGGAACAGGCAGAGATATGCCCTTTTGCTGTTATGCTGAATATGGCGGATGCTGTTTTGTCAGCAAGTGCTGAGAAGAATATCAGCAGCAGTGAGCGCGGGAGGGCCCGGGCAGATTATATTCGGAGGAATTTGCCGGTGCTTGATGCATCAGAAGCAGTTTCTTCTTAGTGAGAGATAAAATGTACAACAGGAGGCTTTTATTTTTATGCAATATAGATTTACACAAATGGCAGCCAATGTGATGCATTATTCAAAGGAGGTTGCAGCAGAACTGAATCACAGTTATATCGGAACAGAACATATTCTGATTGGATTGCTGCGAGAGAAAGAGGGACTGGCATGCCAGGTGCTGGAAGATCATGATGTGACAGAGGAGAAGGTATTGCACATGGTCAGTCAGCTGATTCAGGGCAGTCAGACAATGGTGGCAGAGCCGGAAGAATACACACCGCGAAGCCGCCGTATTCTGGAGATCGCTAACCGTGAAGCCATGCGGTTCAGAGCTTCGGCCATAGGAACGGAACATCTTTTGATTGCCATATTAAGAGAAACAGATTGTGTTGCGGCACAGTTGTTATATTCCCTTGGTGTGCAGGCCCAGAAGGTTTATCAGGATATTGTACTTGGTATCGGTATGGATGCCAGGGCAGCGAAGGCAGATATGCCGTCGGCCAAGGGCAAGTCGCGGAGAAAGAATGAACCTTTAATGGTTGATCAGTACAGCAGAGATCTGACGGCCTATGCCAGAGAAACTGGATCCGGTGATTGGACGTCATGATGAGATTCAGCGGGTGATTCAGATACTTTCCAGAAGAACGAAGAACAATCCTTGCCTGATTGGCGAGCCTGGTGTTGGCAAAACCGCTGTTGCGGAAGGACTGGCACAGAAGATTATCAGCGGTAATGTACCTGAGACAATCAAGGACAAGCGGGTTCTGACACTGGATATTTCCGGCATGGTAGCCGGTTCAAAGTACCGGGGTGAATTTGAAGAGCGCATTAAACGTGTGATCAATGAAGTCAAAGAAGATGGCAATATTTTGCTTTTTATCGATGAAATTCACACGATTATCGGTGCCGGCGGTGCGGAAGGTGCCATTGATGCGGCCAATATCCTGAAACCGTCACTGGCCAGAGGTGAACTGCAGATTATCGGTGCCACGACCATTGAAGAATATAGGAAGCATATTGAGAAGGATGCGGCCCTTGAACGTCGTTTTCAGCCGGTAATGGTGGAGGAACCATCTGAGGAGGAAGCCGTTGAGATTCTGATCGGTCTGAAGGGGGCGTATGAGAATCATCATCACGTGACTATTACAGATGAGGCTCTGGAGGCAGCTGTTCATTTGTCTGCAAGGTATATCAATGATCGTTTTCTTCCGGATAAGGCCATTGATCTGATCGATGAAGCGTGCTCCAAGGTAAGACTGAGCTCTTACACATCATCCCCAAAAGTAAAAGAATTAGAGAAAAAGGTAGCGGAACTTGAGGAAGAGAAAGAGCAGGCTATTAAGGATGAAGCCTATGAACGGGCCAGTGAGATCAAGAAGATGCAGAAGGAATTAAATGATGAGATGATCCGCCTTAACAGCGAGTGGGAAAAGGTTCGCAGCAGCGAGCAGTTGATCGTTGGAGAGAACGAAGTAGCAGACATTGTGGCCAGTTGGACCAAAATCCCGGTCAGAAAGCTTGAAGAAGAAGAGTCAGAACGCCTGAGAAAACTTGAATCGATTCTGCATGAACGTGTGATCGGTCAGGAGGAAGCCGTAAGTGCAGTGGCCAAAGCCATCCGACGTGGCAGAGTCGGTCTGAAAGATCCGAAGCGCCCGATTGGTTCATTCTTGTTCCTGGGACCTACAGGTGTCGGCAAAACGGAATTGTCCAAGGCGCTGGCAGAGGCAATGTTCGGCAAGGAGGATGCCATGATCCGGGTTGATATGTCAGAATACATGGAGAAACACAGTGTGTCTAAACTTATTGGATCACCTCCGGGATACGTCGGCTATGATGAGGGAGGACAGCTCAGTGAGAAGATCAGACGGAATCCTTACTCGGTTTTACTGTTTGATGAGATTGAGAAGGCACACCCGGATATTTTCAATATTCTTCTGCAAGTTCTCGATGACGGTCATATTACAGATTCTCAGGGAAGAAAAATTGATTTCAAGAATACAGTGATCATCATGACTTCAAATGCCGGAGCAGCCAATATTGTCACACCGAAGAAACTGGGATTTTCAGTGGGTGATACACATGAAGCAGATTATCAGAAGATGAAAGCCGGTGTCATGGATGAAGTGAAACACCTTTTTAAACCGGAGTTTTTAAATCGTATCGATGAGACGATTGTTTTCCATCCGCTGACGAAGGAGAATGTCAAGGATATAGCGGATATTATGCTGAAGACAATCAGCAAAAGAATTAAGAAGCAGCTGGGGGTTGAAACTGTGGTTTCTGAAGCTGTCCGCGATCATCTGGCAGAAAAAGGGTTTGATGAGAATTATGGTGCACGTCCGCTCAGAAGGGTGATCCAGAATGAGATTGAAGATGCCATGGCAGAAGAATATCTGGATGGCAAGTTTGTCCAGGGAGATACCGTTGCACTTGAAATGAATGAAAATCATATTAAATTTGTTAGAAAATAATAAAGACTCTGGTCATGCGGCCTATTTTCATGTATAATAGGATGGCAGGCAGTTTTACCTGAATTATGAACAAGTGATAAACATACACAGAGATGTATGTGACTGGAGGATAAGGACATGACAGTTGTTGAAGAATTAATTCGTGTTGAGAACGAAAATGGCTTAAGCTTTGGTGATTATACACTGAATGCCAAGAAGAAGGTCTCTGATTTCGAGTTTCATGGTGATATGTACAAGGTGAAGACATACCGTGACATTACGAAGCTTGAGAAGAACGAATTATTTGTATATGAATCTGTACCGGGAACATCTGTATTCGATTTCGAAGAAACGGATGTCAGAACGGAATTTGAAGTCGAAGGCTTTGAAGATACGCAGATTACACTGGAACTGGAAGCTGAACAGGAATATGAAGTTTTTGTGGATGATGTGAATATCGGACGCATGACAACGAATCTTGGTGGCAAGCTTGTATTGAGTGTTGAACTGGGATCTGCACAGAAGCATGTGAAGGTTGTCAGAGTGTAGATAGCGGAGAGAAGGAAGATTCTTCGCAATAGAACATTCATTAAGTGAACAAAAGATACTGCAGATGACACAATGCGTGAAATTGCAGTATCTTTTCGTTTTTTTGAGATGATAGAGACTCAGAATGGGTTGTGAGTACAGAAAGTTTTGGATAAGAAGTAGGGTTATAGGAAGCGGGAGTAGTTAAATGGCTAAGAGCAAGAATATATTTTTTTGTCAGGAATGCGGATACGAATCAGCTAAATGGCTGGGACAGTGTCCCGCCTGCAAAGCATGGAATACCTTTGTTGAGGAACCAACCATTGGAAAGGGGAGTATGGCTTCCGGCGGTATTAGACATCAGGCAAAAGCTTCCGAACCGGTGCTGCTGTCATCGGTTCATTCAAGTGATGAGAAGCGCAGACCAACGGGAATTTCGGAATTTGACAGAGTCCTTGGTGGTGGTATTGTGCCGGGATCCCTTGTGTTAGTCGGCGGTGATCCGGGTATCGGCAAATCCACATTATTGCTTCAGATGAGCAGATGTCTGTCAGAACAGAGCTGTCGGACAGTTTATGTGTCGGGAGAGGAATCACTGCAGCAGATCAGGCTGCGTGCAGATCGTCTAGGGGTGTTTAAGAATGATCTGGCGATGCTGTGTGAGACGAATCTGGATGTGATACAGGAGACGATTCTGAAGTATAAACCGGAAGTGGTGATCATCGACTCCATTCAGACAATGTATCGTGAAGCTATCAGTTCCGGAGCCGGAAGTGTCAGCCAGGTCAGAGAAGCTACCAGTGTACTGATGCAGCTGGCTAAGCGGGAGAATATTGCGATTTTTATTGTAGGACATGTGACAAAGGAAGGGGTGGTTGCCGGACCGCGTGTTCTTGAACATATGGTGGATACGGTTCTGTATTTTGAAGGTGACCGACATGCTTCATATCGACTGCTTCGGGCTGTGAAGAATCGATTTGGCTCTACCAATGAGATTGGTGTATTTGAGATGTGCAGTGAGGGATTGACAGAAGTGAAGAATCCGTCGGAATTTATGCTCAGCGGCCGACCGGAAGGTACAGCAGGGTCTGTTGTGGCGTGTGCCATGGAAGGTACAAGACCGCTGATGCTGGAGGTGCAGGCGCTTGTCTGTCAGACGAATTTTCAGATTCCGAGGCGTACAGCTGCTGGTACGGATTATAACAGAGTGAATCTTTTGCTGGCAGTGCTGGAGAAACGTTTGGGACTCAAACTGGCCGGCTGTGATGCCTATATCAATCTGGCCGGCGGCATGCGTCTGAATGAACCGGCCATTGATCTGGCGATTGTAGCAGCTGTTATCTCCAGTTATCGCAATGCAGCCGTTGAATCGGATACGATGATTTTTGGTGAAGTGGGATTGACAGGAGAGGTAAGAGCTGTCAGTCAGGCAGAACAAAGAGTACGGGAAGCAGAGAAACTTGGATTTAAAGTATGCTGCATTCCTCAGAGTAATATGAAGTACATCAGGAGCAATACCGGTATTCGGGTTATTGGCATTAGAAATGTCAAGGATTTATATGATTTTATATGCACAGGCAGGGTATTAGAATAGATTTTGAAGATATGGACAGTGAAGATGTCTATGACGTTTTTCTTGTGTTTCTGGCGGAGTATTTGTATAATTAGTATAAAGAAATTCAAGAAGAATTTCCAGATTATTTGGAGGATAAACCAATGATGAATTATTGTATGGAGTGTGGTACAAAGCTTGAATTGCGCCACCTTGAGAATGAAGGGGAGATCCCTTTCTGCAGTCAATGTAACCAGTTTCGTTTTCCGATTTTCAATACGGCAGTCAGTATGATCTGCATAGATGTGAAGAATCAGAAGATTTTATTGATCAAGCAGTATGGAAGACCGGATTACATTCTTGTAGCAGGTTATATTTCACGCGGGGAAGATGCTGAGGCAGCGGTGAAGAGAGAAGTATTTGAAGAAACAGGTATGACGGTGGATCGTTTGCAGTTCAATAAGACTTCTTTCTTTGAACCATCTAATACACTGATGGTGAATTTTGCATGTATGATCGAGCATCCGGAAGATTTGAAGGTCAATGAAGAAGTAGACAATTTCAAGTGGTTTACATTTGATGAAGCAAGAGCCAATATCAAGAAGAATTCACTGGCAGAGAGATTTTTGCTTCATTATCTGGATCATTTAGTAAAATAAAACGGGGAGCGGGGACAGATGATAAAACATATTTGGGCGGTTTATTTCAGTCCATCGGGAAAGACGAAGCAGGTAACGATGGCAGTAGCTGAAGGCGCAGCAGGGGTGCTGAAGATTGGCGAGATTCATGTGTATGATTTTACCCTTCCAGACAAGAGAGAGCATCCGTTTTGTTTTGGAGAGGAAGATTTGGTTATTTTTGGATGTCCGACGTATGCCGGACGAATTCCGAACAAAATCATGCCTTTTATTCGTGACAGAATTTGCGGACATGGCGCTTCAGCTGCGATTGTGATGACTTATGGCGGCAGAAGTATTGATCATTCCGTCATGGAGGCCTATCTGCTGCTGCGGGAGAATGGTTTTAAGGTATATGGCGCGGGAAGTGCTGTGACTCGGCATGTCATGTCAGATATTTTATCGGCAGGCAGACCGGGAACAGAAGATTTGAAGGCAGCCGGACAGTTTGGCGCGGATGTGGTCCATAAGATCATGACACAACCGGAGAACTATAATGATCTTAGACTTCCGGGAAGCAACCCGGTTGGGCCTTATTATAAGCCCCTTGAGGCAGATGGTACACCGGCAAACTTCTTGAAAGCAAAGCCAAAAGTACATAATGAGATATGTACGCGTTGCAAGATATGTGTTGAAGTCTGTCCAATGGGAAGCATTTCAAGAGAGAATGTTGAAGAAGTGACGGGAGTTTGTATCAAATGTCACGCCTGTGTCCGTAAATGTCCAACAGGAGCAAGATTCTTTGATGATCCATCGCTGATCAGTCATATCAGAATGCTGGAAGAGAATTTTGCTGGACAACCTAAGGATAATAATTGGTATTTGTAGAATTTAGGATACATAGATTTTAGAATAGGTACGGGTCAAAGAAATGAATGAAACAGCAAAGAGAATTTTAAAAACAGCAGGTATAATCTTGCTGGCAGTAATTCTTATTTTAGTGATTTATCTGCTTTATCTTGTTATAAGCTATCATAGAATTGAGGATAATCTGGCTTTACAGGTGGAGACTTCAGATGAAGGCGGGCAGCAGGAGACGAAGAATCTGACAACCGGAGAGCAGTACAGTGCCTTAACTTACAATATCGGTTTTGGTGCATATACACCGGATTTTAGCTTTTTTATGGATGGTGGAAAATCATCCTGGGCCAAAAGCAAAGACAGTGTTTTAGATACTGTTCAGGGAGCAGGTGATCTGGCAGCATCTTTGAATCCGGATTTTGCGATGATTGAGGAAATCGATCTGGATTCTACAAGGAGCTATCATGTGAATGAATATGATATACTGAGGAATTGCTTTCCGAACGATTATTATGTATTTGCGCAGAATTATGATTCGGCATTTCTTTTTTATCCGTTTACACAGCCACATGGAAGCAGCAAATCCGGCATCGGATTGTTTTCAAAGTATCCGGTGACATCCGCTTTGAGAAGAAGCTTGCCGATATCGACATCCTTCAGCAAATTCTTAGATCTGGACAGATGTTACAGCATTTCAAGGGTGCCGGTAGACAATGGCAAGGAACTTGTTATTTTTGCCTTACATATGTCAGCATACGGCAACAGTGATGCAATTCGCGAAGGACAGATTGCCATGCTCAGTGCGGATATGCAGAAAGAATATGAAGTCGGCAACTATGTATTATGCGGCGGCGATTTTAATCATGATCTGAAGGCTTCTGATGGTGATGAGGAAGAACATGAATCATGGGCGTATCCATTTCCGAGGAAAGCACTTCCGGAGCATTTCTCATTTTGTATTGATGCTTTAAGTGAGGAAGAGCGTAATGCTATGTGGAACAGTGCCAGAAATGCAGATATGGCATATGTGCCGGATGTAACTTATACCGTCACATTGGATGGTTTTATTGTGTCGGATAATATCGAATGTCTGACATATGAGAATGTGGATACAGGATATAGCTATTCAGACCATGACCCTGTTTACATGGAATTCAAATTAAAATAACGTAACTGTTCAGAGCCAACCTCCAAAATGCTACGCATTTCGTCGGTGTGGCGTATCCGCCAAATAAAATTTCAAAAACAGTTTTAAAAATGCAAGCATTTTATACCTGTTTTTTGAAATTTTGCTTGGCTCTGAACAGTTACAAAATAAAAAAGAACCGAAACACTTCTGTCCTTAACGCAGAATTCTGTTTCAGTTCTTTTTTTGAAGCCTCCCCTGAGCGTCCTTTATACACCTTCATCAGATATGATGTTCTTTAAAATAGGCCATGGCCTTTTCCTGATCCTTCATGACCTGTGCCTTCACTTCTTCCAGACTGGCAAATTTGTGTTCATCCCGCAGTCTCTGATAAATGCGCACAGTGATCATCCGATCATATAAATCGCCTGAAAACTCAACAACATGGGTTTCTATACGAAGTTCATTATGATCTCCAACTGTCGGATTGCGACCGATATTCGTCAGCGCATAGTACTTTCCTTCCATACCTTCAATCTGAACAACCGATGCATATACACCTTCCGGCGGCAGCAGTTTAATGTCATCTGGCGCCAGATTGGCTGTCCGCATATCAACTTTTCTTCCATTGGCTTTTCCCGGAATAACTTTTCCATTAATCTCATACGGACGTCCGAGAAGTTCTGTGACCGTCTCCATTCTGCCCTCTGCAATATAGCCTCTAATCATTGTTGAGCTGATCTCTTCGCCGTGTACACACAGTTTTTCACAGTTATCAACAACATAACCATACGCTGCCGCATGCTTTTTCAAAAACGAGACATCACCACTTCTCTGGTATCCAAAATGGAAATCATCTCCAACGACAATCACCTTTGCACCGATATCTCTCACAAGTACATCCCGCACAAAATCTTCAGGCATCATATGCGCTGTCTCCTGGGTAAAGGGATACTCGATCAATACATCGATCCCCATTTCTTCCACAATGCGAAGCCGCTCTTCTTTTGTATAAATCAGCGACTGTTTCTTTCCGGTCAGCAGACTCATCGGATGAAAATCAAAAGTAAAGACAACGGTCTGAAAACCCTTTTTGCCATATTCTTTTAATTTGTTGATCAAAAGCTGATGTCCCCGATGCAGTCCGTCGAATTTTCCAAGGGCAACCACGGTGTGATCAAGATGGATATCCTTTGTTCCTCTAAAATAAATCATGACCAATGCTACCTCTATACAAACATTTTTATATTTTTTAAGCTGTTTTTGACGGCCACATACTGATAAATCGCCGTAAAATTACCTGTACTGCTGTACATGCGTACCTGCATTCCGTCTTTGAGTACAGCGGACGCATCACCGCCGGAGGTTGCAACCTGTTCCCTTGGCAGCCAGTTGCCGTTGGCAAGCATTTTATCCGAAAATGCATCTGTCGTTTTGAATTCCGGATAATCCGAAAGCATTTCTTCGACAGGCACAATATGTCTGCGCACTTCTTCTTCACCGCAGGCAGCCATTTCCTGAATCTGAGCAAGTGTCCATGCATGTGCAATATCAAATGCCCCCACTTTTAAACGGACAAGTTCCGTCATGCAGGCACCACAGCCCAGTTTCTCGCCAATATCCTGACACAGTGTACGAATATACGTGCCTTTGGAACATGAGACCTCCATTGTGACATAAGGCAGCTGTATTTCTGTGATATTCAGGGCATTAATCACCACATGTCTGGCCTTTCGTTCAACTTCCTGACCGGCCCTGGCCAGCTCATATAACTTTTTGCCATCTACCTTAATAGCAGAATACATCGGCGGTATCTGCATATAATCACCAACAAAAGAAACCGCTGCATCTCTGACCTCACGCTCATCGACATTCACAGCCTTTTCAGTAAGAATCTGTCCGGAAATATCCTGTGTATCGGTAGTTCTGCCAAGCATCATCACCGCGCGATAAGTCTTGTCCCGGTCTGTGATCATATCACAGAGCTTTGTTCCTTTGCCGAGACAGACCGGCAGAACCCCTGTTGCATCCGGATCCAGCGTACCCGTATGGCCGATTTTCTTCTGATGAAGGATTCCCCTGAGTTTTGCTACAACATCATGGGATGTAAAACCTTTTTCTTTGCAGACATTAATCATTCCATCGTACATGTATCCAGCTGCTCCTTTATTAATGCTTCTGCTGTATGATAAATTTCATTGATAT
>OLQY01001617.1_pt1 | contig 18092 bp, 15 predicted proteins | sample 1672851 | NCBI WGS metagenome assembly OLQY01 (sample SAMEA3136730, study PRJEB25190) | human gut metagenome | reverse complement strand
TAACTGGATTATTTATAAAAATGCATAGATAAAAAAGTTAAAAGCGAAATCCCTGAGAAAAAAGGGAATCGGTTTACACAAACAGAATAGATATGCTATAATAATGCTGTTATACCCTTGGGTATAACAGCATTTTGAATATAAAGGACAATAACAATAGATGAAACAGTTAATTCAAGATAGACAGTTATTTATGCGCCGTATTTTTTTGATGTGTTATGACATGCTTGCTGTATTTGTTGCGAGTATGTTTGCGCTGATAATACGGTTTGATCTGAACTTTTACAATGTACCGACAGAATATCTGAATGAAGTATGGAGAACACTTCCGTATATGATGGTGATCACATTGATCATCTTCTGGGCACTCCGATTATATTCAAGTCTGTGGAGTTACGCAGGGGCACTTGAAATGATGTATGTTGTTTCGGCATGTATACTGGATGCGATTGTGGTAGCTGCATTGATCCTGGTACGTAACTGGGGAGATATGTTCCCGGTTCCACGAAGCTTTTATATTTTATATGGGTTATTTTTACTTGTGCTGATCATGGGATGCAGATATTCCTATCGTGGACTTAGGGCAATCCGGAATATGCGAAGAGACGGCACATATCGTAGGAATGTACTGGTAATCGGTGCAGGTGAGGCTGGTAATCAGCTGATTAAAGAGATTAACAATAGCCGTTATGTAAAGAAAAAAGTTGTCGGTGTAATTGATGATGATAAGACGAAGATTGGTAATTATATCCATGGAGCAAAGGTGATCGGTGACAGAAGCTGCATCCGGGATAAGGTGTTGGAACTGCATGTGCATGAGATCATTATAGCGATGCCATCAGCCTCCCCGAAACAGATGAAGGGGATTCTTGATATTTGTAAAGAGACCGGCTGCGAATTAAAACGTCTGCCTGGAATCTATCAGCTTGTCAATGGTGAAGTTGGTATCAGCAAATTAAAAGATGTTGATGTAAATGATCTGCTTGGAAGAGAACCGGTCATGGTGAATCTTGAGTCTATCATGGGTTATGTGTCCGGGAAAGTTATCATGGTAACCGGTGGGGGTGGTTCTATCGGAAGTGAGTTGTGCAGACAGATCGCGGGACACAAACCAAAGCAGCTGATTATTTTAGATATTTATGAGAATACCACATATGATATACAGAATGAATTAAAGGTAAAATTCCCGGATCTTGATCTGGTTGTGCTGATCGGTTCTGTGCGGAATACCAATCGAATGAACTGGATTTTTGAGACCTATCATCCGGAGATCATTTACCATGCGGCAGCTCATAAACATGTGCCGTTGATGGAGGAGAGCCCGAATGAAGCAATCAAGAACAATGTCCTTGGCACATGGAAAATCGTGCAGGCGGCAGACCGTTATCATGTAAAACGGTTTGTGATGATCTCTACCGATAAGGCGGTCAATCCGACCAATATCATGGGCGCAAGTAAAAGAATCTGTGAAATGATCATTCAGACTTACAATAAGCGCTCTGAGACGGAATACGTGGCAGTGCGTTTTGGAAATGTACTTGGCAGTAACGGAAGCGTGATCCCTTTATTTAAAAAACAGATCGAACGTGGAGGCCCGGTGACTGTCACAGATCCGAATATCGTGCGCTATTTTATGACAATACCAGAGGCTGTATCCTTAGTATTACAGGCGGGAGCCTATGCAAAAGGCGGAGAGATTTTTGTTCTGGATATGGGAGAACCGGTCAAAATCCTTGATCTAGCCAAAAACCTGATTCTGTTATCCGGTCATAAACCGGATGAAGATATCCAGATCGTGTTTACCGGACTACGTCCTGGGGAAAAATTATACGAAGAGATGCTGATGGATGAAGAAGGACTGCAGGATACCGAGAATAACCTGATCCACATCGGAAAACCAATCGAACTGGATGAAGGAAAGTTTTTAGAGCAGTTAGAAGAATTAAAAGAGTATGTAGTGACAGAGCCATCTGATATTCGTGAGTGGGTAAAAGAAATTGTGCCGACGTATCAGCCGAAGGAGGAGTAGAAAGGGGAAAGTATGAGACTGGAAATTCAGCATTTTTCCAAAATTAAACAGGCATCTATCAAACTTGACGGAATTACTGTAATTGCTGGTGAAAATAATACGGGAAAGAGTACGGTAGGAAAGATTTTGTCATGTATGTTTAATTCCATGTATAAAGTGGATGAAAAAGCTTCACAGAAGAAGAAAGAACAGATAGAGTCACTGCTCCGTTATAACTGGCAGAATAGCTGGTATCATAATTTGAAAAATGATGATCAGAGAGTAACTGTGAATGTACCTTCCCGAACCAGCAGAAAAAGATATGCAAATGCAGCAGAATTGATTATGGCAGCAGATGAGGAGAGAAAAATAGAAATTATTTCTGAATTATATGATAATCTCAGAAATGTGATTGATGATGAAAGCAGAGATGCATTGTGCCATGAAGTTTTAGAGAAAGTAAATAGTATATTAAATTTAAAAAATGAGGCTGTGGAGCAGACCTTGATAGCAGACACTTTTGGCAGATATTTTTATGGTCAGATGAATGATCTGTATGAGCCAGAAAGCGAGGCGAAAGCAATATTGCTTATTCAAGGGAAAAAAATACAGGTTGGGATAAAACAGAATAGTGAATATATGATAGAAAGAGAAATATCTGTCATGCATGAAGCAATCTCAATTGATTCGCCGGCAATTATGGATTATATGAATTCGTGGGAGTACAGTGATGGGCTGAGTGAACAGGATTTGCACTTGCTTCAGAAATTAAGTGCGAATATACCGGACAATGCGATTGGAAAACTGATGGCAGAAGAAAAAATCAGTGATATACTGAAAATGTTATCTGAGGTAACGATCGGAAAAGTAATAAAAAATGAGGATGGGGATTTTTTTCTGGCAGATGAAGAAATGCATTATTTTGAAATTGGAAATTTATCCATGGGAATCAAGGCATTTACAATTATTCGCACTTTGTTAGAAAAAGGCGAAATCCATGAGAAAGATGTGATGGTGCTAGATGAGCCGGAAATACACCTACATCCGGAATGGCAGCTTATATATGCAGAATTGATCGTATTACTGGAAAAATATCTTCATCTTACGATACTAATCACTACACACAGTCCTTATTTTCTAGAGGCGATTGAAACATATACGAAAAAACATAATGTGGATCATATTACGAATTATTACCTTGCACAGGCAGATGGAAAAGAAACGGTTATGAAAGATGTTACAGAAAATCTGCAGTCTGTGTATCAGTTGTTAGCAAAGCCGTTTGAAAAATTAGAAGGGACAGACAGAAAATGACAGGATACCGTTATATAAAACGAATCATAGATATCTTACTCAGCGGGCTTGCGATTATTATATTGTCCCCGCTGCTTTTGATCTTATGCATTGCAATCAAATTAGATTCACCGGGACCAATCTTCTTTACACAAAAGAGAGTCGGCATCCACAAGACATATTTCCAGATTTATAAATTCCGGACCATGCGCACCGATACACCGAAAGATATGCCGACACATATGCTGGCAAATCCGGAACAGTACATTACAAAAACCGGCAGATTTCTTCGTAAGACCAGCCTCGATGAGCTGCCACAGATCTTTAATATTTTTAAGGGGGATATGAGTATCGTAGGTCCTCGCCCGGCACTCTGGAATCAGGATGACCTTGTCGCAGAGCGTGACAAATACGGTGCAAATGATGTGACACCGGGATTAACCGGTTGGGCGCAGATCAACGGGCGTGACGAACTTGAAATTCCGGTCAAGGCAAAATTAGATGGCGAGTATGTGAAAAAATATGGGTTTACAATGGATGTACGGTGTTTCCTTGGTACATTCTTAAGCGTTTTGAGACAGGATGGAGTGGTTGAAGGTGGAACAGGGAGCATGAAGGGGAAATGAAAAAGGTATTGATTTTAGGCGCCAACAGTTATATTGGCAACTCATTTCAAAAATATATTGGAGAAAATTATAATGACCAGTATGAGGTTCATAAAGTCAGTCTGCGTGGTGAGGCATGGAAAGAGGATGACTGGTCAGGATATGACAGTATTTTAAACGTGACTGGCAAAGCACATGCGGATATTGGCATCCTGACAGAAGAACAAAAACAGGAATATTATGCCGTAAACTGTGATCTGGCATGTGAAGCTGCCCAAAAAGCTGTAAAGGATGGCGTGGGACAATATATTTACCTGAGCAGTGTAATTGTATACGGAGACAGCAGTAATGGCGGAGGGGCAATACATATCACAAAAGATACAAAGCCTGCTCCGTCAAATTTTTATGGGGACAGCAAGTGGCAGGCTGAGCAGAAACTACAGGTACTGTTTGAGGAGCTTAAGGAAGATGATGGAAAAAACAATACTGCACTTGCAATCGTCCGCCCGCCGATGATTTATGGAAAAAACAGCAAAGGTAATTTTAAGATGCTTGTAAAGTTAGCGGATAAGGTACCGGTATTTCCAAATGTAAAAAATGAGCGGAGCATGCTTTATGTGGAGAATCTTGCGGAGTTTTTATATCTTTTGATCGAGAGTCAGAAGTCAGGGGTATTTCTGCCGCAGAATGCTTCCTGCGTGACCACGGCACAGATGGTAGCAGCGATTGCTACGGCAAAAGGGAAAAACGCACATCTGTGTAACTGGATGAATCCGTTTGTGGCGCTGGCAAAAAAAATGCCGGGGAAGATCGGCGGTATGGCAGGAAAGGCATTCGGTTCTATGGTGATTGAACAGGAACTAAGCAGAAAAGAGATAGATGGATATCAGCGGTTCGGATTGAAGGATAGTGTGGAGAGAAGTGTTTGAGGATGAGAGTCCCGTTTCTTTGCAACAGAATACATTTGTAGTATAATAAATTCTGATAATCGCTTATAACAATGAAAAGGTGGCAGGATGTTAAAAAGATTAACAATCGGTTCCTATCGCGGATTGCGCAATCTGACGATGGAGAATCTTGGTCAGATCAACATTATAATTGGGGAAAATAATTCGGGAAAAACGTCCATATTAGAGGCTATTCAGTTATTTGACTACGCATAGATACCATGATGATTGGCTATCTGAAGTGACATTGAGGGAATGTGAGATGTTAAAACGGCTGGATGAGGCTGTGGGAAAGTTTATTGGGGTATAAAAAGGAGATAAAAACTTCATGTCAGATAAAGTTTTACTGGTGGCTTCTGTAGCATCCATGATACAGCAGTTCAACATGAGAAATATCGATATTTTGTTGCAGATGGGATATCAGGTAGAGGTGGCATGTAATTTTGCAGAGGGAAATACGTGCGCACCAGAACAGATCGGTGAATTAAAAAAAGAACTGGAATCAAAACAGGTTGTGTGGCATCAGATTGATTTTGCCAGAAATGTATTTAAACTTGGACAAAATGCAAGAGCGTACCGGCAGTTGAAAGAATTATTCAAAAAGAATCAATATCATTTTGTACATTGCCACAGCCCGATCGGCGGGGTGCTTGGCAGACTGGCCGCACATAAATATAAGACGCATGCAATCTATACTGCACATGGGTTTCATTTTTTTAAAGGGGCGCCGGCAAAAAACTGGCTGCTGTTCTATCCGGTGGAAAAATATCTGTCACGATATACAGATGAACTGCTGGTGATCAATCAGGAAGATTATGAGCTTGCAAAAAAGAAATTTCATATGAAGCAGCTTACTTATATTCCGGGTATTGGAGTAAATGTAACACCACACGATATGCCACAGGAAGCAAAGAATAAAAAAAGACAGGAACTTGGTATACCTGAGAGTGCTTTTCTGATCGTACAGGTGGCAGAATTTACAGCAAATAAGAACCAGAGAACTGTCATAAAAGCATTGGAAAAAATGAAAAAAGCTGATATTTATTATGTGATGTGTGGGATTGGACCGGAAAAAGAAGAACTTGAACAGTATGTGAAAGAGCACCATTTAGAAAAAAATATACAATTTGCCGGATTCCGCAGTGATGTACATGAAATTCTACAGTGCGCGGATTGCTTTGTTTTGTCGTCGTTCAGAGAGGGATTATCCGTTGCATTGATGGAAGCAATGGCGGAAGGTTTACCTGTTGTGTGCAGCAGGATCAGGGGAAATGTTGACCTGATCGAAGATGGTGTGGGAGGCTGTCTGGCAGCACCGGAAGAAGCTGGGGCATATGGGGAAGCGTTTGAAAAAATATTTGAAAATAAAAGAAATAAACCGGAACAACTAAAAAAGATGGGCGAACAGAACCGGCAGAAAATCAGACAGTTCAGTGAAGAAACTGTGGATGAGATTATGAGAAAAGTATACCGGAGGTGAGGGATATGTTCAGTGTTATTATTCCGGCGTATAATAGTGAAAATACGATAGAAAAGGCATTAGATTCGCTGCGGAATCAGACAAAACCGGAACTCATCCGGGAAGTGATCGTAATTAATGATGGATCTGCAGATGCTACGGCAGATAAAGTGGAGCAGTATAAAAAACGTGAAAGCTGCAATCTGAACATTATTTTATATAATCAGCAAAACGCTGGTGTGGCGGCTGCAAGAAATGCGGGAATCCGTATGGCAACAGCAGATTATCTGGCATTTTTGGATTCGGATGACTGCTGGGCGCCTGAAAAATTAGAATGGCAGGAAAAAAATTTAAAAGAAAATCCACAGATCGACCTGCTCTGTGGCGGGCTGGAAGAAGGACCTTTAAGAATTTTTCTGCGAAAAGATTATTTGTTACATCGGTTATCGCTGAAAGAATATTGCACAAAGAGCGTTATATTTACCTCAACCGTTGTGATACGCAGGGCAAGAGTAAAAGATGCCGGATATTTTGATGAGTCTATGCAGTACTGTGAAGATATGAATTATTACCAGCGTTTTTTTGAATGGAACCAGGTGTATTATTTACCCAAGAAACTGGTTGATTATGGTATTGGACGGAAATATTATGGGCAGAGTGGATTGTCGTCTCATTTGAAAGAGATGCATTGTGGGCGAAAAAGAAATTTTCAGATATTGAGAAGAAAAAAAAAGATTTCTTTTACATTTTATATTGTGATGATTGTATTTGGTGAAATTAAGTTTTTGAGACGCAAGATGATTATAAACAGACAAAAGTAAATGTAAAGGCAACTATTGGAATTTAAAATAAGTTATGTTATAATATAGCAGTTTTATATGAAAAATATAGGAAGAAAAGAGGAATCAGAGCGAGTAATGAATAAAATGAAAACAAGATGTCAGGTGTTGTATAATTACAGATATCTGATCAAACAGCTGGTAACGAAAGATATAAAGTTAAAGTATAGAAGAAGTTTTCTGGGATATGTATGGAGCGTATTAAATCCATTAATGGTTATGGTCGTTATGTATTTAGTATTTTCCAAAATGTTCCGTTTTAATATAGACAATTATTCTGCATATCTTATCATTGGACAGACGTTGTTTACATTTATGACAGAAGCAACAAATCAGGCGATCTTTTCCATTACAGGAAATGGACCATTATTGAAAAAGGTTTATGTTCCTAAATATGTGTTTACCTTATCTAAGGTTACGAGTTCTTTGGTCAACTTAGTCTTTTCTCTGGGAGCTATGATTATTGTATTTGTTATTACTAAGGTACAGTTCTCATGGGCAATGCTTTTTTTCCCGGTTATTTTAATGGAAGTATATATTTTCAGCCTTGGTCTTGGCTTGTTTTTGGCGGAGGCAGCTGTATTCTTCAGAGATATACAGTATATTTATAATGTACTGACAACGGCATGGATGTATTTGACACCTATTTTCTATCCGATGGAACAGTTACCGGAATCAGTGCAGAAAGCAATTAAAATTTTTAATCCTATGTATCAGTATATCACACAGTTCCGTACGATATCACTTCATCAGACATTACCGGCTGCAGGAGATGTGGTATACGGATTTGCGATAGCATTTGTCTTTCTGATTGTTGGATCATGGGCATTTATAAGAAAACAGGACGATTTTATTTTATATATCTAGGAGAATGAAGATGGATGACAAGAATATTGTTATTGATGTGTCGGATGTAACAGTGCGTTTTAACCGTGCATCACAGCAGGTCAATAATTTAAAAGAATATGTAATAAAAATGGTAAAAAAAGAACTGATGTTTCAGGAATTCCTTGCCCTACAGAATGTAAGCCTTCAGGTTCGGAAAGGGGAAGCATGGGGAATCGTAGGAACGAATGGTTCCGGAAAATCCACATTGTTAAAGCTGATCTGTGGTATCTTAAAACCGTATAAGGGCAGTGTGAGCCTTTCGGGAACGATCGCACCTCTGATTGAGTTGGGAGCCGGATTTGACGGTGAACTGACTGCCCGCGAGAATGTTCTGCTGAATGGAACACTGTTGGGGTACTCAGAGAGTTTTATGAAAGAGCAGTTTGAGGAAATCATTGATTTTGCTGAATTATGGGATTTTCTGGATATGCCGATCAAGAATTACTCTTCCGGTATGGCGGCAAGACTTGGATTTGCTGTGGCAACGATGGTTCAGCCGGATATCCTGATCTGTGACGAGGTATTATCCGTAGGAGATTATAAGTTTCAGGAAAAATGCGAAAAACGTATGAAACATATGTTAGAAACAGGAACAACATTATTATATGTGTCACATTCTATAACATCTGTACAGAATTTATGTGATCATGCATTGTGGCTTGACAAAGGACATGTGAAAATGTGTGGTGATGCTGATACAATTTGTGATGCATATATGAATTTCTAAACGAAGAATGATAAGAGGATTCTATGAGTGAGATAAAATTATTTGTAACCCATACGCCAAATCGCAATACAGTGAGAATAGAGCATCCACTGATGTATAATGTAATAGCAGGAAGTGCCTTTCTGACTCAGTCAGTTCCGGAAGGAATGCTTTTGGATAATGAGGGGGACAATATTTCATTTAAGAACAAATCTTATTGTGAACTGACGACACAATATTGGGCGTGGAAAAATCAAACTGCAGATTATTATGGTTTTTGCCATTACCGCAGATATTTTTCCTTTTCCAAAGTGAATCTGCAGGAAGCTGATTGTGGCTGCCTGATTTACCCGGTTTTGAGTGAAAACGTGAAACAGGAACTTTGTATGGATGAAGCATCCATGAGACAGACGATTGAGCAGTATGATTTTCTGATTGCAAAAGGGATTCCGGTAAATGCATTACAGGCGAAGTCTGTGTATCAGCATTATAAGAATGCACCGGAACTCCATATAGAAGATTTAGATCTTTTTCTTTCTATTATTCGTGAAAAATATCCCGAACTGAATGACGTGGCTGAAAAATATGTGCATGGGAAAATCTTTTACCCATGCAATATGTTTATTATGAATAAAGAATTATTCTTTCAGTATTCTAAGATGCTGTTTGATATTCTGGATGAATTTGAACAGAGATGTGATATGAGCAGATATTCCAGAGAAGGTTTGCGCACACCGGGGCATTTAGGGGAACGCATGACGGGAATCTTTTTTGAATATCTGAAACAAAAAGGCGGATATCGTCTGGGACAGCTGCAGATGGCACAGATTGAACAAAATGAAGGTACTTCAAAAATCAGTGTGTCAGAAGACGATGAAATACCGGTTGTGTTAGCTGCCAATCAAGGATATGTTCCAATTTTATATACATGTCTGCAGTCGATTGCAGACCATATATCGGAACAAAGAGATTATAAAATATATATTTTTCATACTGATATTGAGCCGGAAAGCCAAAATGAAATAAGAAAACTTAAAAAGAAAAATTTCGATGTTTCTTTTGTTAATGTAAGGAGCCGGGTGGCTGGATATCAGTTAAAAGCGAAAGAACATATTTCCACGGAAACATTTTATCGTTTTCTGATTCTTGATATTTTAAAGATGTATCCGAAAGTGGTATACTTGGATTGTGACATGATCATCCGGCGTGATATCGCAGAGCTATATGATGTTAAACTCGGTGATAATATGTTGGCAGCAGTGATTGATCCGGATTTCGCAGGACAATGTAACGGAGCGAATGCTGACACACTTGCTTATTGCAGAGACGTCTTAAAATTAAAGGATCCTCTTGCTTATTTTCAGGCTGGTGTATTAGTGTTCCATATGGGGCAAATAGCAGATAAGATTAGTGTTCAAAAATTATTTGAAATGTCAGATACTGGAATTTACAAATATTCCGACCAGGATATTTTGAATATCGTATGTGAGGGTAAAGTTACTTATCTGAATATGCAGTGGAATGTTTTGACAGACTGTAATAAATATCGCTGGCAGCATGTGATCAAATCGGCACCTTATTATGTTATGGATGCTTATGAGAATGCCAGAAAGGATCCATATATCATCCATTATGCAGGTGCGGCAAAGCCCTGGAAAAATCCAAAAGATGATTTTGCAAAGGAATTCTGGAAGGTGGCACGAAAAACCCCTTATTATGAAGAACTGCTCTATGATATGTGCGGACAGGCAAAAGAAAAGATACATCCGGGGAAAGCAGTGGTTGACGTACTTAGGAAAGCGGCAAAAAAAATTTTGCCACAGGGAAGCTGGATACGGCGGACAGTTGGAAACCTATATTGGAAATTAAAATAGACAGGAGAAGAAAAAGTTATGAAGTATGATTATCTGATTGCAGGAAGTGGGCTTTATGGAGCAGTTTTTGCCTATGAAATGAAAAAGAGAGGGAAAAAGTGTCTGGTTATTGATAAGAGAAACCATATTGGTGGAAATATCTACTGTGAAAAGATAGATGATATTAATGTACATAAATATGGTGCGCATATTTTTCATACTTCAAATAAAAAAGTGTGGGAATATATTAACCAGTTTGCAGAGTTTAATAATTACATTAATTCACCGATTGCCAGATATAAAGACGAATTATACAATCTTCCGTTTAATATGAATACATTCAGCAAAATGTGGGGGATTGTTACACCACAGGAAGCAAAAGACATCATTCAGTTACAGATCGCAGATTTAAATATTACGGAACCGAAAAACCTCGAAGAACAGGCATTATCCCTTGTCGGACGTGATGTCTATGAAAAACTGATCAAGGGATATACGGAAAAACAGTGGGGAAGAGACTGCAAAGACCTGCCGGCTTTTATCATCAAACGTCTGCCGTTACGTTTTACTTATGACAACAATTATTTTAATGACCGCTATCAGGGAATCCCGATCGGTGGATACACAGCCATCATTGAAAAAATGTTAGAGGGAACAGAGGTATTACTTAATACAGATTATAAAGAGTTTACTGCAAAGAACGGACAGGTCGCAGATAAAGTTCTGTATACAGGAATGATCGATGAATATTATGACTATAAACTGGGTGTCTTAGAGTATCGTTCCGTCCGATTTGAGCAGGAACGTTATGAGATGGAAAATTATCAGGGAAATGCTGTCGTGAATTACACAGACAGAGAAGTTCCATATACAAGAATCATCGAACATAAACACTTTGAATATGGAAAACAGCCTGTTACAATTATTTCCAAAGAGTACTCAAGTGAGTGGCATAAGGGAGATGAACCTTATTATCCGGTAAATAACGAGAAAAATAATTTACTTTATGAAAAATACCGCCAGCTTGCCGAGAGTGAGAACAATGTCATTTTTGGCGGAAGACTTGGTAATTATAAATACTATGATATGGACAAAGTGATCGAAGCGGCATTAGATAAAATTGAGGAGTTAAAATAAAAATGAGTGATATTAAGATTTTTGTGACACATACCCCGAACCGCGATACGATGCGTGTAAACAATTCATTACTGTACAATGTAATTGCAGGAAGTGATTTCCAGACAAAAGAAGTGCCGGAAGGTGTGTATCAGGATAATCAGGGAGATAATATTTCTTCTTTGAACAAATCTTACTGCGAACTGACAACCCAGTACTGGGCATGGAAAAATATGCAGGCAGATTATTATGGATTCTGTCATTACCGCCGTTTTTTTTCTTTCAGTGAAACGAAACTTAAAGAGACATCCTGGGGAACGATCGAATACGATTATCTTGATCAAAAAGCAATGGATGAACTCGCCTTTAACGAAAAAGATATGCAGGCTTACATTGAAAAATATGACTTCCTGATCGCAAAAGGTGTGGCAACATCATGCATGAATGCAAAGAGTGTTTATGATCATTACAAGAAAGCTCCGGAGCTGCATATTGAAGATATAGAGCTGTTTTTAAAGATCATTGATGAAAAATATCCATATCTGAGTGAAACTGCAAGAGAGCTTTTTGACGGTCAGACATTTTATCCGTGCAATATGTTTATTGCCAAAAAAGAAGTATTTGAAGAATATTCCAAAATTCTTTTTGATGTACTGGGAGAATTTGAGAAATGTGCGGATATGAGTGAATATTCCAGAGAGGGATACCGCACAACCGGTCATCTTGGAGAACGAATGACCGGAATTTATTATATGTACCTGAAAAAACAGGGAAAATACCGCCTGGGAGAATTACAGATTGCATTGATTCACAATGCAGATGCAGAGACAGAAATTACACAGGCAGCGGACGGGGATGTAGTACCGGTAGTACTTGCAGCAAACCAGAAATATGTCCCGATTTTATATACCTGTGTACAGTCGATCGTGGAACATACAAGTCCTGACCGCAAGTATGAGATCTACGTATTCCATACAGATATCAATGCTGACAGCCAGAAAATGTTTGCGGACAGATTAAACAGAACGAATGTGAGATTTATTTTCGTGAATGTGAGCAGCAGGGTTGCCGGCTATGTCTTACAGGCAAAGCAGCACATTACGACAGAAACATTTTACCGTTTCCTGATCCTTGATATTTTAAAGGTATATCCGAGGGTAGTATATCTGGACTGTGATATGATCATCTGTCATGATGTGGCAGAACTTTATGATACCGATATGGGAGACAATCTGATTGCAGGTGCGCTTGATCCTGATTTTGCAGGACAGTGCAATATGAAAAATTCAGAAATGCGTCAGTATTGTAAAAATACACTGGGACTGGATAATCCGTTTGTATATTTTCAGGCGGGAGTACTTGTGTTTAATGTTACAGAAATGAATAAAGTAATCACCGTGGACAAGCTGTTAGAAATGTCAGATACGGGAATTTATCGTTTCTCGGATCAGGATATTTTAAATGTTGTATGCAAAGACAGGGTTACATATCTGGATATGAACTGGAATATGATCTTTGACTGTGATCATTTCCGCTGGCATCAGGTAATTAAGTATGCGCCGTATTACATTATGGATGCGTATGAAAATGCAAGAAAAGATCCATATATTATCCATTATGCCGGATTTTTAAAACCATGGATGAAACCGGATGAAGATTTTGGGTATGTATTCTGGGATGTGGCAAGAAGAACCCCTTATTTTGAGCAGATTTTAAGTGGAATGCAGAATCAGGGCGGCGGACAGAATGTAACAGTGAATAATGTCATTGAAGCAAGAGCATTCAAGAGAACCAGAAAGCTGCTGATGAAAATATTTCCACAGGGAAGTGGAATTCGAAGAACGTTAGGGAAGATGTATTGGAGAATTTTGGATAAATAGTGGAGTAGTATGAAAATGGAAGAAGGAAAAATTAGTGTTATTGTTCCGATTTATAAGGTAGAGAATTATTTAAATCGTTGTGTAGAGTCAATTCGAAAGCAGACATACCGTAATTTGGAAATCATACTTGTAGATGATGGATCACCGGATGCATGTGGGGAGATGTGTGACAGGTATGCCCAGGAAGATTCGCGGATTCGGGTGATCCATAAGGAAAATGGTGGATTATCAGATGCACGGAATGCAGGCATTGAGGTGGCTGCCGGAGAGTACATAGCTTTTATTGACAGTGATGACTGGATAGATGATAAGATGTATGAGGTATTATATCATACTTTATTGAAATATGATGCTGATATCGCAGAATGCAGCTATCGAAATCTATATGCGGACTGTATTGTTGAAGAAACAGCCTGTACCGGGAATGTGGTAGAAGGCGATAATATTTTTGCGTTGGAGGCAATGCTTGATTGGCATTACTTTAAACCCAATGCGTGGAATAAGCTTTATAAGCGCAGTGTGATTGCGGATGTCAGATATCCGAAAGGCAAACTTCATGAAGATGAATATACGACCTATAAATATATGTATAATGCCAGAAAGTTAGTATATATAGATTTTTCATTTTATAACTATGACAGAAGACGAACGGACAGTATTACAGGTGAAAAATTCAGAGAGGCAAATCTTGATGCTTGCTGGGCATTTCGTGAGAGAGTAGATTTTTTTGAAAAGCATGGGATAAAGTCATTAGAAAGGAAAATGAATGATATTTATTGCTGGATTCTTTTAGACCGGATTTATCAGTGCTATCGTCAGCAGGTGAATGGACCGAAAGTAAAAGCACTTGTAGAACAGGCAAGGAAAGACGTGGACTATTTGCAACAGCATGATGTTGATCCGTGGTATATTGAGGAATTTAAACTTTTGTCAAAAGGGCTTGAGAAGTATGGTATGGCAAGGAGTGTGCGTGAAAGAAAATGAAAAATGAGAAGGTCAGTATTATTGTTCCAGTGTATAATGCAGAACAATATCTTGGGTATACGATCACATCGATACTGAAACAGACATATAAAAATATAGAAATTATTTTGGTTAATGATGGATCGAAGGATGATTCACTTATCATATGCCAGAACTATGCTGCAATTGATGCCAGAGTTAAAGTTCTGGATGTCCCAAATGGTGGAGTCAGCAATGCGCGAAACTGTGGAATTGAGTCGGCGACAGGAGAGTATATCCAGTTTGTTGATTCAGATGATGTGATAACAGAAAATATGACGGAACGACTGGTAGATACAATGCATATCTATGAAGCTGATATGGTAGTCTGTGGAATGCGTTATATGGTATTAGAAGGAAACAGACCTGTCAGTTCCAATGACTGGCTGCCACAGTATCTTGGAAAAGAATGTGTACTTTCGAGAGAAAAGTTTCTGGGTGATTTTTCAAGAATATTATTGTATACTGTGCTGCTTGAAGGACCATGTAATAAATTATATAAACGGGAATATTTTGACAAGTACGGATTGTGTTTTCCACTTGATAAGGAACTGGGAGAAGATTTTTTACTGAACTTACAATATTTTTCCCGATTAAAAAGAATTGTATTTATTTCAGACGTTCTCTATTACTATCTGCAATGGGGAAAAAATTCACTGACAACATGTTACAGAAGCAAAATGTTTGACAATCAGGTTTCTTTGCTGCAGGAATATGAAAAATTTTTACGTGTGCAATGTGTGTGGAAAGATGAGAATATTACCTTTTTTTACCAGTATGCTGTGGGACATGTAGTTCGTTGTATGAATATGTTGTTTGATTCCAGAAATGATGGAGAAGATGGTCAGATTAAGGCGGAACTATTTCGGATATTAGATAATGATTCGGTTATTACATGGATTGAAAATGTTGCATGGATTCCGGAAGGCTATGAATGGCTGAAAGATTGTATGAAAAATGTTGATGTCGGATTTGCATTTGACAGATTAATGGATATGAGCAGGCAGAAAAGTGTGCCTGATATTGTGGTTCAGGAGACGAAGCAGGTATATTATCCGGGTAAAGCGAATCAGAAAATGGATCAGATACTGCGGCGTGTAAACAGTGTTTTAGATAATGAGAGAATTGCCAAGACAATTGAGAGTTTAGAGCAGGATGGTATTAAAACGACAATCTCAAAAGTAGGAATAAGCTGCAGATACAGGATGTCAAGAGCTATATTTGGTGAAGATGAGAATAAATAAAACCAATGATATGGAGGTAAATATTTTATGAAGAACAGTGAATTGGAACAAAGATTAAAAGAATGTAATTATAGATTATCTAAAATGGATGAAAGAATAAAAAGACTGGAAGAAGAGAATGAGCAGTTGAAACAAAATAAAGAAGTGGAAGCTGTAAAGCCGGAAGCTGTAAAACCAGAAGCTGAAAAATTTCCAATGTCGTCAGAAGAAGTAGATAGATTGAATAACAGAATAAAGGCGTTAAGTGATGAACTGTATGAGTATATAGGAAATCAGATCAGACAGCAGGCTTCTTATACGGATGAAAATAAAGAGCATTTAGAGAAGAGAATCAAGGGACTTAGTGATGAGTTATATGAATATATTGGAGAGCAGATTCAGAGACAGAAAGAATTTATTGAAACAAATTTATGCAGATAAAAAATGGTATGTGAGTATTTTTCCATGTTTAATTTCAATATTTGGATGGATTCAGTTGGAATTAAGCTGCAGTTGGGATGATAAACAGTCTTTTTGGAATATGTCCGGCAAATATATAGGACTTAATATACTGACAATATTGGTTATAAATTTAATATTGTTAATGATTTGTAATAGGATATGGCTGTCCACTCTTTTAGGAGAGATTTTATGTTGTGTCTTATCAATAATTAATTATTTTGTGATAAAATTTCATGGATTACCATTTTCTATAATGGAAATAAAAAATACAAAAGCTGCTATAGATGTAATGCAGGGATATGATATAAAAATAAATGCTTGTATTAGTATAATACTCGTAATTTTTGCTGTTAGTTTTGTATTGATTTTATTTGTAAAAAAAGAGGAAAAAAACAGTGTTAAAACAAAAAAAAATATTTTTAAGCGTGATGCTATCATTGTTTTGGCTGCAGTGTGTGTTTTTTATTTTGGATATTTTTCTGCAAATCCTGTCAAACCTAAAAAAACAATTGGATGGTCATGGAAAGAAGCTTATTTTCAATATGGATATACGGCATGTTCTATAGAAATGATTATTTCGACACGAAATGTCGTTAATAAACCAGAAGGATATTCATTAGAAAAAGTTGAGAATATAAATATAGAAGAGAATGAACAACAAAGAGTGAATCAAACACCGGATGTTATTCTAATATTAAATGAGACATTTTATGATTTAAAAATGATAACAGATATAGAGACTGATCATGAGTATATGTCTGGAATCAAATCTTTAGATAATAGTGTTCATGGATATGCAGTTGTTCCATTACCAGGAGGCGGAACAAATTGCTCGGAATATGAGTTCTTGACGAGTAACTCGTTACAATTAATGCCTGGAGTAACACCATTTAATGTTCTTGATTTAAAAAATGCAAATACTGTAGTTTCTCATATGAAAAATTTAGGATATAGGACATTAGGAGCACATGGTTCAGGTGCGCTTAGTTATTCTCGTAATCGGGCGTATCCAGACATTGGGTTTGATAGAATATATTTTATGGAAGATTTTGAAAATATTGAATATTATGGGGAACGTTGGTATGCAACAGATTTAAGTTTATATAAAAATATGATCAACTGGTATGATAATAATAGTGAAGATCCTCAATTTATGTATTTATTAACAATGCAGAATCATGGTGGTTGGGATATGAATAATCCAGAAAAAGACACTGTTCATGTATTAAATGATTATGGTGAGTATACAGATCAAATTAATGAGTATCTAACAAGTATCAAATTATCAGATGAGGCATTTATGTATTTAGTAAATTATTTTAAAACAATAGACAGACCAGTTGTAATTTGTATGGTAGGAGATCATTCACCGGCATTTGCTAAGGACATTGTGGATAAAAAGTATGAAAATGATAAAAAAATAAGGTTGAGAGAAACTCCATTTATAATATGGTCTAATCAAAAAATAGATGAAACAACTCAGGAAACAATAAGTATGAATTATTTAGTTCCGCTCATTTTTGAAAAGATGGGAATAAAAGAGTCTTCATATTATACATATATGAACCAATTGAGAGAAGATATTCCAATATTAACATCCTATGGTGATTATTATGATTCAAAGGGAAATGAATATTCGTATGATGAAGAATCAGTTTATACAGATAGAGTTAACAATTATTTTTATTTAGAGTATAATAATTTAAATAAAAAACGGATAAAGGAAATATTTGAATAAAAATACAGATATAGGAACGAGGAGACCAGCTATGAAAAGTCAACCATAGATTAGTAAAAAATTTCTTTTTCAT
>OLQY01001608.1_pt1 | contig 18187 bp, 9 predicted proteins | sample 1672851 | NCBI WGS metagenome assembly OLQY01 (sample SAMEA3136730, study PRJEB25190) | human gut metagenome | reverse complement strand
AAAGACTGATCAGCTCTTAGCGGAATGCGTGGTCAGATGAGCCGGAATTTGCAATATCACACTTGATGAGAAAGATTATCAGCGAAAAATATTGAAGATATCAAATTTTGATATTTTTTTTGATATAAACTAAGACCTCGCAGGGTTTAGATTAGAGGGATAACGATGCAACTGAAAAATTCGACAGATTACGCAATTAGAATTGTATGTTACTTGGCAGCACAGGAACGGATGGTATCTACATCGGAATTGTCAAGAAAGTTAAATGTTTCTGCTAATTATGTTCCTAAAATAGCAAAAAAACTGAAAAATGCAAAAATAGTCACTGCCTGTGAAGGTACAAATGGTGGCTATATGCTGGCAAAACAACCGGAGAACATTTCTTTAATGGATATTATATCGTGTGTAGAGGAAACAATGGCAATTAATCGTTGTTTGGAAGAAGATCGTTTTTGTTCCAGAAATTTAGAAGATACTTGCAAGATACATAAAATATTGTTGAGTTTGCAGAATACATACAATAATAAATTAGAGAGCGTAAAGGTTTCAGATGTTATCCGCCCTGGAGAAGATGAATATTTTGGACGATTTTATGTTGTATTAAAACTGAACTTGAAGGAAAAAAGCTATGAGTGTGTATATTCACATATCCGTGAAGTGTATGAGAAAGTAAGGAAAACAAAAAGTTATGAAGAGTTCATAAATCAATATATAGAAAGATATGTGTATGCTTCTGATAAAAAAATGGTTCATGACTTCTTATCAAGTGAAGGATTAGAAGAAAGACTAGTTGATGGATGTATGGAAAAAGATCTTCCGTATCGCAGAATTACTGGAAAAGATAAGAATGCATATGTTTGGATGGAAGCAAAAAAATATATAGATGCAAATGAGAATACTGCAATTATTACCTTACATAATGAGAAGATTGTCCAGAACACAGTTATAAGGATGGAACAGGAACTCGTAAAGAAAGAACAGGATATGGCAAAGCAGTATTGGGATATGGTATCACTTTTAACTACTGTATTGAATCATAATCAGTTAGTTGAATCAGGGTATCAAGACGATATCAGCTTCTATACGAAACAGGTATATCTTCAATTGCAGAAGAATTATCCGGAATATGGAATTACGGATGAAGAAATTGCTTCAGTAGCCCATTTGGCACCGATTCATGATATTGGAAAGATAAAAGTACCAATTGAAATTTTGAATAAAAATGGAAAGTTGACAGATGAAGAAATGAATGTAGTAAAACAACATCCATTAGTAGGTGCAGCGATGACCCAGAGATTCCCAGAGGGGATAACAACGGAAAAGCTGAACAAATATAGCTATGAAATATGCAGACACCACCATGAAAGATATGATGGATCAGGATATCCAGACGGTTTAAAAGGGAATGCGATTCCGATGTGCGCACAGGTCGTTGGGATTGTTGATGCTTACGATGCATTGATCAATGATCGTCCATACAAAAGAAAATATGAACCAGAAGAGGCGATACGGATGATTTCAAATGGTGAATGCGGAGCGTTTTCTAAAAAACTGATCCAGTGCTTGACGGCGGCAGCAAAGCAGCCAGAGTGGTTAAAAGTAACAAAAAGTCAAGCATGACAGAAGATTTGAGGCGATTTTATGAACAAGAAATTGAGTGTTTTAAGACGAATTACAGCAGTTGTTCTGTGTGTTACATTATTATCTTCGCAAGTCGTAGTTGCGAATGCTGAAGATTCAGAAAGAATGAATGTGCAGACCAATAGTGAAATTACAGATATATCGGAACAGGATGGTTTCAGCAGTGATACATCTGAAATATCTGATATCACGGAAAGTGATATTCCTGATTCTTTTGAAGGAGAATTAGAGCCAAATACAGATATTAGTTCTGAAGTAACAGAGGAATTTGGTAATTCTGAAGATCAAGGATTTACAGATGGAGAAGAAACAATTATCGAGGATGAAAACACCTCAGATACTTTGGAAGAAGCAAATCCAGATTATGAAGATGGAAAAATATGTATCTACAATTACCAGCAACTTCTGCAAATCAGTACAGGAACACAGATGTTTTCCGGAGACAAAGATGGAAATGTTGGTGAAGGGGATAAGGTTCTTGCAGATGGTGCAGAACTTACCTATGCATCAGACGCTTCCTATTGTTTGATGAATGATATTCCAATAGATAATGAAAATGTCTGGAACTTCCCATCAGATTTTACAGGTAGCATCACTTCATCATCAGAGCGCACGGGCAACACAGTATATGATTCAGTGACTGATACGATTTATGTGTATAACCGATACCAGCTTGAATTGATGAAAGGGGAATCTTCAGACAGCGAACCTGTAATGAGCGAGGATTATATTGCTGAAAAAGTTGGAATGGGACAGGTTTTTACACTGGAAGATGGTTCCTATCTTACTTACAGCAAAACACATAATTATGTGCTTGCTTCTTCATTTACAACAGAAACACCGGAGCTTCTTGCAAATAAGGCTGGGACAGAGGAGACAACTCAGGATATTACTAGCGCATATCCGTCCGACTATGAAGGAAGAAATTATTTCGGTCAGGTGGTAAAAAAGATTGGTGATAAAAATTATATTCTGATTGGAAATGAAACACAGCTTCGGGCAATCGGAACAGATACGGATGTGACAGAGCCAATCTGGCGAGTGTATGAAACAAGAGAGAAAAAGCCGGGAATACTTGGGGGCGCACTGAGTGGATATACAGCCTGGAAACCAGCAGCTGATACACAGACATACAAAACAGAACTGTATTATCCGGGTGATGCGGATATTGTAAAGTTTAATGATACATATAATTGGTCTGGAAAAGAATTGTATGGAAATAAAAAAGGTGACCATAAGCTGGGAGAAACAGAATATCTGGATAATTCATCCTTGGATATAGCTGGCACAACAGCTACAAAGCGTTATGTATATGTGAGCAGTACTATTCAGGAGTCAGCCGATATGACGGTAACTGCGACAGACAGTACTGCCAGTGCTTCCGAAGCGGCATCTGTTGAAGCAGGTGCAACTGTAAAAGACAGAGATTTGATTGATATGACTCCGGTAGAAAGTGAGGAAGTAGCTGAGTCAGAAAGTGATGATATAGATGCTTTTACAAGTGATGGTGACGAAAGTGATTTTACTGATGATACAACTCCGGAAAGTATAACGGTTGACGAGAATAAAACTTACATCCTTACCTATGATACATCCAAAAGTAGCAATACCAATATTGCAGGATCTGGATATAAATACAGTAAGGATGCGAATTATATTATCTTTCGTGATATTGATCTTTCCAAAGAAGGGACTAATTCTAATGGGAAAGATGATAACTGGACTCCTATAAAGAACTTCCAGGGAAATATGGAAGGCCGCAAGGGAATGACAGAAGGTGCTAATGTCAAAATCAGTAATGTAAAGATTGTACAGGACACAGCAATCAATCAGAGCGCTTATTCCAATGGAAGCAGCTCAGACACGGAATATGGTGTTGGATTTTTCAGAAGTTTATCGACCCCATATGACAGTTCATTACAGATTTCATCAAAACAGGTTGTCGTAAAAAATCTTACCTTATCAGGAGTTTCTGTATCAACGACAACGAATTCTATTAAAAAAGATTTTAGTTTGCTTGGTGTAGTGTTGACCGGAGTTTTAAAAATCCTGGGATTATCAAGTGGGTTGGAAAAGGATCCAAAATCTTTTTCAACAGGAGCTTTTGCCGGTGTTGTAAAAGGAAACGTACAAATATCAGACTGTCATGTAGAAGGATTATCAGGAGTGTCTAATGCAAACAGCTGGACAGGTGGTTTTGTCGGGTACATTTCAGGTATTACAAAATATGAAGCCCTTTCAGGAGTGCTTAAAGGAGTAACGGACGCACTTAGTACTTTATTAAACTTGATTCCGGTATTAGGTCTTGGGGATCTGATTACAACGCTTTTGAATGGAGGCGTTCTAAGTGTTGGAAACCTGATTCCGATTGGCTATGTGAATCCGGTGTTCAGCAATTGTTCAGTATCTGGCAATGATACGATATCTGGGCAGAATTATACAGGTGGATTTGCTGGTGAAACAATAGGTGCTGTAATGACTGGATGTTCAGTTAATGGTACTGAGAGTGTTAATGGTACAGATTACTCAGGAGGATTTATTGGTCGTGCTTCCAATGCAGTTGTTGCAGGTGCACTGGATCATCTGGGAATCCAAATAGCTGATTTCCCGGTCAATACAGTAATGCTTGGATGTAGCATTAATGGCAGTGCAAATGTATCTGCGACAGGAAGCTCTGGTAAGGAAAGTGGTTATGCAGGTGGATTTATAGGAGAAATGCGTAACAGTTATGCCGTGAACTGCAGTATTTCTTCTCTTGGTACAGTGTCCGGAAAAGATTATACCGGAGGATTTGCCGGCTTAGCAACCCTTGGTGCTGTTACATCTATTGATGAAAATAAAGGTCTTCTTGATCTTGTGAAAAAACTTCTTACAGGTTTGTTGAACGGTAATATTACGGATATGGATATTTTGAACCTGGTGGGACTTCGCCCTTCTGTTATAAGCGGATGTACCATTGACGGAAGTACGATATCCTTAGATGCCAGTGGCAAATATGCCGGCGGACTTGTAGGATATGCCGGAGCTGTTCAGGTTTCTAATACTTCAGAACTTGCAGATGGTTCAAAATCAACTACAAAAGCTTTGAATCGTATGCTTGCAAAAAACAGTATTTCTTACAGTTTTAATGAGCATTCTAATAGTATTACTGCATCAGAAAGCATGTCTGTTTCAGCAACAGAGAATGCTGGAGGAATCTTAGGTTACGCTAAAATGACCAGTGTCGGTGATATCCTTGGCGGAACAGTTACAGCAGCAGACTACATGCGTTTTGAATGTAAAGATTGTTCCGTAAACGGAGGCTCTTTGGGACTTACAGTTACTGCGTCAAATCAGGAGAATGGTCGTGCCGGAGGTGCTATCGGTTATGGAACAGGTGGAGAAGTAAGGAAAACATCCGTCACAAATCTGAATTCTGTAACGGCTGGAAAGTGTGCAGGAGGATTTGCCGGATATTTCGGAAGTGGTACTCTTGCTAATGTTGGTGGTATTAAACTTCTTGGATTACCGCTTTTGAAAATTGACAGCCTTCTTTCTGTAGGGCAGATGATTGAGACGTTTACAGTTGACAGCACTGTTTCAGGTGTTTCGTCAGGATATAGTGTGTCTACTGGCAATGAGAAAGGTTATAGTGGTGGCTTTATTGGAGAATGCATTAGTGGACGAGCAAGGGACACTAAGATCAGCAACCTGAAAACTGTTACTGCATCTGCAACATCAGGAAAAGCCGGAGGCTTTGCAGGTTTTGCTAAAGCCGGAGATGCATTAAGTGCCGGAGATTCCACTACATCAAAATTGACAGGAATTGAATTAGAGAACCTGCTTGGCGTTGTCAGTGCCCTGAGACCGGAGTTCAATAATACTTCTATTGCATATGTTTCGAATGGTTCTGACCCTCAGGTATCCGCTGATATGGCGGGCGGTTTTGTGGGAGATGGACAGGCAGTAGATATCAATTATGGAAACAACAATTCCGGATTTAAAGCAGACACAGACACGAATCCATCTTCGAGTGAATCTACAGATGAAAAGAATAGTGAAGAAGCAGATTTCATTTCAGCAGACACGAATAGCGAGGACGGAACAATCGAAGGCGAGAGTGGTGCGATTACAACAACAAATATTACCGGACTTTCCTATATAAAGGGAACCAGCTATGCCGGAGGCTTTGCCGGAAGATTGATGCCCGGTGATGTGGCACAGACAGGTTCTATTAAGTTACTGGGGCTCTTAAATGTAACTCAGCTTCTCAGTGTCATGGATGTGGCATATCCGAGGATTTCCGATTCTTCTATTGAAGGAGACAGCTTGGTCGTAACAGCATCCGGGAAAAATGATGATGTGGCCCTTGGAGATGCCGGAGGATATATCGGTAATGGAAAAGCAGTTATGGTTAAAAACTCTGATGTGACCAATGTAAAAGAAGTCACAGCACCATATCATGCCGGTGGCTATATCGGAATTATGCGCTCCGGAAGTGCAGCGGAGGCAGGAGATGCCACAGGAGATCTTTTGAATAGTGTCCTTGGTAAGATCCTGAGTCTGAAAGAGCTGGCAAGTGTCCTTCAGGCGGCATCCAGCAAAATTACAAATTGCAAAGTTGCTGGTACCGCAGATGGATTGACTGTTACGGCTGACAGCGGATTTGAAAACGCAGAAGGCTATGCAGGTGGCTTCGTTGGAGAGATGCAGAGCGGTCATGTAGATAATTCAGCAAATGCTGTTGATTCCGGAAAAGGAACGGCAGTAGAAAATCTTCTGAAAGTAGAAGGACTTCGTTATGCCGGAGGATTCGGAGGTCTGGTAAAAGCTGGAGCGGTTGCAGAGATTGGAGCTAAATCATCAATTCTTACAAAACTGGTTGATCTGACAGGATTACTATCCCTGGTCAATGCTTTTGTTCCGGTGATCAGTAATGCCAGTGTTAATTCTGTAGAAAAAGGGTTTACCGTTACCGTTACAGGTACTCTTGAAAAAGACAGCACCAACGATGCGGATGCCGGAAGTGCCGGAGGCTTTATCGGATGCGGAACTGGTGTACAGATCAGCAATTCCGATGTAAATAAACTGCAGCATACCGGTGTCAGTGAGCCAAAGAATCTGCAGCAGGAAGATGGTAGTAGTTATTACGGAACTGGAAGTGAGTATGCGGTAAGTGGTTATCGTTATGCCGGCGGCTATATTGGGAAAGCTGCAATGGGAAGTACGGCGGCTATCGGAGGTGCAAGCGTTCTGGATCATGTACTTTCTGCTACAAATCTGTTATCAGCATTGACCGTAGTTGCATCTATCATAGACAGTTCAGATGTTTACGGAGCAACAGGCGGATTTAATGTTCTTGCAACAGATGGAGACGGTGATACCGGAAAAGCTGGTGGATATGCAGGAGAACTTCTTGGAGTTCAGATTCAGAATAGTAATTCTTATAATTTTGCACATATCATAGGGCGTGAAAGTGCCGGTGGATATGTTGGAACCATGGAGCCGGGGAGTGCGGCAGATGTGGTAAATGGATTAAGTGCTCTTGGAGGACTGATCAAGGCAGATAATCTTCTTGGCGTTTTGCAGGCATTTGTTCCTGTGATCAAAAACAGCGAAACAACCTGTGTACCTTGTGGAGGTGCTGTGAGGGCTCAGTCTGAAAGTGATGACAGCATTTACCGTGGACTTGCAGGAGGATATGCAGGTTACAACTATGGCGGTCAGATCTGGGGAAACAATACGGATAACTGGAAAGGCGCTGCATATACAGGAAACGTAAGGGAATGTGCGGCTTATCGTATCCGTTCCGTATATGGAACGGAATATGCCGGAGGGTATACAGGACTGATGCGGTGTGCGAATGTTGCAGATACAGGAAGTCTAAAGGTTTTATTTGGTCTTATCAAACTAGATAATCCGCTGACGCTTCTTCAGGCAGTGTATCCGACAGAAAAGAATACAACTGTTTATGGACCGCTTCGTGGACTGGATACGGATACCTGGAACAAATGGGTTGGTGCTGTCGGTTCTTATGGAAGTTACGGTAATAAATTACAGGCACTTGGTGAAGTCAATGATCAAGAACAGTTAAATGAGATCATTTCTCAGTATGCATATGGATACGCAGTCACAGCAGGAAGGAGCATTCTGGCAAGTAAAGCAACACAGGGCGGTTCTGCCGGAGGCTATGTAGGCCGTATGGAAGGCGGTACCGTGACAAAGGGAACTGCAACAGATCTTCAGTCAGTGGAAGCCTTCAGAAGCAGCGGTGGATTTGCAGGTGAGATGCTTACCGGTTCTGTGGCAAACACAGGTGACGTTTCACTGGCAGGTCTTAAGATTATCGGTGCAGACGGTCTGGCGGCATTAAAAACCTTTGTGCCGGTTGTAAAACAGTCCAAGGTGGAAGGCTATCGTTCCGGAGCAAGGATCAAAGCAACCGGTATTGCAGACAAAGACCCGGCAGGATTTGCCGGAGGCTATGTGGGAAGAATGATCGGCGGTCAGATCTGGGGAGATGAAACTTCCTCCTGCAGTATCACAAATTTAAGGCGTGTAGATGGAACTTCCTATGTAGGCGGTTTTGCCGGAAAAGTAGATCCGGGTAGTGTGGCAGCTATTGATACAGCTACAAAGCAGGGACTTTTGAATAAGCTTCTGGATGTTCTTATGGTAAATGCTCCGGCAGAGCTGATTAAGGTTCTGAATGCTACTGTTTCCACCATCCGCTGTGCATCTGTGTCAGCCTGGGATGACTGGGGCCTGATCGTAAACGGAACCTATCAAAATGGAAGCAATACAGGGTATGCAAAAGCAGCTGGAGGATTCGCAGGAAGTCTCTGCGGAGCGGTCCTCGGCGAGAAGGATACGCCGGGAAGCGGAATCCGTGCAGACAAGATTCGTTCCGTAGTAGCCGGTGAATATGCCGGTGGATGCTTCGGTATTGCGGATGTTTCCGGTGCCGCAAACATTAGTGCAGGTAATGAGACCTCGGTATTACAGTATCTTTTAAAACTTGGAAAAACCGATGTGTTGGATGCGTTCCGAAGTTATGTATATTACGGAAATGTCACAGGAAGTCCAGATGCAGGGCTTGGCGTCAGTGCTAACACAGCGACAAAATCAGGCCAGAATAATGAAGTAACATATAGCGGAACGGCTGGAGGATTTGGCGGTTCCCTGTTAAATGGCTCTGTCAAAAACAGCAGCGTAATGGGATTAAATTATGTAACTGGACTAAACAGCGTCGGCGGTTTTGTAGGATACTCCGGAAAAAGCGGAGTTGTAAAAATGGAGAAGCTGGATGTGCTGGGAGATAATGCAGGACAGCTCCTGGGCGGTGCCCTCGGCGTTCTGGATATTTTCGGTTCCCACATTGATGACAGCAGTGTGACAGGCATACCTGGAGGTTATACCGTTCAGAGTAAAGGCGGAGATGAGCAGATTGCGGGAGGATTTATCGGCTACGCAAATCTTGCCAGAATGTCAGGCTGTAATGCAGGAGATGCTCAAAATCAGGAAAACAGCCTGAAACTGGTAGAATCCGGTGGAACAGCTGGTGGCTTCGCAGGAAGAACAAGCTTTGCCTATCTAGCGGATGTAAAACTGGATTCCACAGTGGTGGATGCGTTGCTCGTAGTTCTGAATCAGCTTGTACAGGCGTTATATCTGGATAAGATCCAGGATTCCAACCTTTTGCATATCAATCTTGGAATTGTGAAGGTTGATGCACTGTATGAGGGAAATCTTCTCCATGTGAATCTGCTGGGACTGGATATTTCTGTCGGGCTGTCTAAAAAGTCGACAGAAAATAATCAACAGACAGATCTTGCAATCATCAAGATCGGAGATTCATCCATCAAGCTTCCTTGTGATAAAGATGGAATCATAACAAAAGATAATGATGTAAAGTCTAATATCAGTATCAATCTGATCAAGGCAAACAGGACAAAGATCACGGACAGCAGTGTGTATGGAATTAGTACAGGATATGATGTCTATGCAGGCGGAGCAGGAAATGATGCGGATGGTTCTGCAAATGATGGACGAAGCGGAGGTTTTGTTGGATACAACGATGAAGGACTGCTGAAGAATAACAATATGTATTACTGCGATGTGGTCCGTGGAACATCTAAGCTGGTGGGACCATTCAGCGGAAAAAGTGATCTGAACTCTGTATATAAGTTTAATACGAAAGCAGGCGTAGAAGGTGAGAATAACAATTACCGTATCTACCGGAAACCGGCGATCACTTTTGATGAGATCAAAAAGAATTCTAAACTTCTGACAGATACGTTCAGTCAGGAAAATGGATGGAGTATCTTCTCGATAAAACATGTCGTGCAGGTAGATGAGTATAACACCTTGCAGAATGCAGTTATGGCAACAAAAGATTCTTCTGAAACAGCAGATCTGAATGCATATATATCAGATGCAAAAGCTGTTCTGATGTCAGATGCCAAAACGACAGTCAATACAGGTGACAGCACATCACCGGAACCGTCTGATACGCAGGATCCATGTGATGAGAATGTAAACCTGACGATAAACAAAGTCTGGAAAGATTTCCGAAATATGGACAATCTCAGACCAGACTCTATTACGGTCACAATTTCCAGAAGCTGGACGGATGCGGAAGGAACAAAACAAACAGAAGTTGTGCCGGGATATGAAAACTATGAAATAAAAGGTGATATTTCAAAATCTACATGGCAGAAAGTGATTGAAACTCTTCCAGCCTACATAAAAGATGATGCTGACAAAACGCATTATTATGAATATTCTGTTACGGAAACGGAAATAAACGGATATACAACTACAATAAAAAGCTCTGATGATGGATTTACCTTCACGATTATCAACCGACATTTTGCACTTCTTCCGGACACTGGCGGAAAAGGCATCATGATGTTCATCGTAGCAGGTGGTTTGTTGTTAGCGTTCCTGCTTTATACCGGACGCAGAAGGAAACGGAAACAGACGATGTAGGAAAGGAGGAGCAGAGTCATGAGAGAGGTATGGTTGCGTGGGGATCTTCCACCGTAAAAGCTGAAAGAATCCCCAGCGAACCACTAAAAAATCAAAAGAAAGTGAGAAAAAGAACATGAAGAAATTAGTATCAAGATTTATGGCAGTTCTGATGGCAATGACCATGATACTGTCCATGAGCATGACTGCATTTGCAGCAGAAGCTTCAAAAGGCACACTGACAGTTAACAATACAGTAGCAGGAAAGACTCTGGATCTGTATCAGATTTTTACAGCAACAAAAAGTGGCGATAGTGTAGCATATACACTGAACAGTGCATATGAAGGATTCTTCCAGAGCAAAATTACTGATGCTTCTACATTGAAAGGTGAAGCATTAAGTGAAAAAGCATATGCATATGTTAAAGATCAGGTCGGAACAGATGGAAATAATGGCGCAGCGTTTGCAAAAGATATCATGGGATGGATTCTTGAAAATACTGCAACTGTAGAGGCTACTCATACAACTGCAACTACAACCGATACTACTACAGTAATTAGTAACCTGGATTATGGATACTATGTAGTTTATCCATTAGGTGCAACAGATACATCTACAGCACCTGGAAATGAAGCAGTAAAATCCGTAGCTTCTTTAGTCAGTGTTACAGGTAATGATGCTACAGTTAATATGAAGAGTAATTACCCGACAGTAGACAAGAAAATTATTCCAGCACAGAGTGGAAGTGGACTTACAGTTGGTGCTATTGTGAATCCTTCATGGGAAGGTATTCATCAGGGAGTCTTAGGTGAAGATGATGAGAACGCTCCTGAGGATACCATTGCACCACATGGCGCAGCAGATGAAAAGAAAGCTGAGGATTTTGCGATTGGTGACACCGTTACTTACCAGCTGACTTCTAAAGTACCGGATATGACAGGATATAATTCTTATACCTTTAAATTTAGCGATACCTTATCCAAAGGACTGGATTTAAAAGAAGTACTGTCTGTAAAAGTTGGAGATACAGTACTTAAAGCAGGTAAAACAGAAGCAAATACATACTTACCGACTTATACAACAAATAACGATGGAACACATACGTTAACTCTTAATTTTAATGATTTCTATAATTTATATAAGAATCGTACAGGCAAGACAATCACAGTTGTTTATACTGCAACCTTAAACAAAGATGCTGTTATCGGTATGAATCCAAATACCAACAAGGCGGTCGTTGAGTACAGTAATGATCCGAAGTCAGATGGAACAGGTACATCCGAACCAAGCATCGTAGATGTACATACTTTCAATTTCACAATCTTCAAATATTATTTAAAAGGTGAGACTCAGACTGGACTTGCAAATGCAGAATTCGAGCTTTACAAGGCAAACGAAGCAGGCGATGCAGCAGATACAAATGCTAAGATTAATATTGTAGACGAAGGAAACGGCGTATACCGTCAGGCAACAGCTGATGAAGCTAAAGCAACAGACTTTACTTCTGCAAAAATTGTATCTGATGCTGATGGTAAAGTTCTTGTAAAAGGTCTTGATGCTGGAACTTACTACTTAAGAGAGACAAAAGCTCCGGACGGATACAACAAACTTCTCAGCGACATCAAGGTTGAGATCAAACCAGTATATGATAAAACAACTGGCAAACTGACAAGCTATTCAGTTGATTACACATACAATGGAACTACAACAACAGGTAAAGAAATTAAAGATACAAAAACTTCTCCAGAAGTAGCTGTAGAAAACAAAACAGGTGCACAGCTTCCATCTACTGGTAGCAAGGGTGCCCTTATGGTAACACTGGCTGGTATCGTTCTTTTCGGTGCATTAACAGCAAGCAAAGCTTTTGGCAAAAAGAAAGCAAACAACTAAGACATTCTGAAGTTTAAGAATGGACAAAAAGACAGTTCATCTTCCCGGTATTGCACCGGGAGGATGTCTGCTTTTTCTGAAATGTCCAGTGTGGACTGGGTATTTCAGAAGAAACAGACGAAAAGGTGAAAGGTATTATGAAGAAAGTAGTAAAAATACTAAGAGGAATCGGATATCTGGCGGCATTTTCTTTAATTCTATATCCGGTGGTGAGCAATTATATCAATCAGATGAACAGCACAACCATTGCTACAGATTATGAACAGGAAGTTTCGCATTTGTCGGAAGAACAGGAAAATGCAATGATCAAGCAGGCACAGGACTACAACGAAAGCCTGATCGGAATTGGTTCCATAGCAGATCCATTTTCAGAAAGCAATGAAAACCAGACAGAAGATGATGAGTATAACAAACTTTTGAAAATTGATGATACTGGAATGATGGGATATATTGATATTCCAAAGCTTGATGTTGTTCTTCCGGTTTATCATGGAACATCCGAAAAAGTACTGCAGTCAGGTGTAGGACATCTGAAAAACACCTCGCTTCCGGTAGGCGGTGAGAGCTGTCATGCGGTATTATCCGGACACCGTGGACTTGCAAATGCCAAGATATTCACCGACCTGAACAAGATGGAGGTTGGAGATGTATTTTATATTAAAGTTCTTCATCATACTTTTGCCTATCGGGTGGATCAGATTCTGACAGTATTGCCATCAGATACAGATGCTTTACAAATTGAAAAAGGCAAGGATTATGTAACGCTGGTCACATGCACTCCTTATGCAGTTAATACACACAGACTGCTTGTACGTGGCACCAGAATTCCGTATGAAGAGGCACAGAAGATAGATGAGGAAGTTGGTCTTCATCATACAATTCCATTCAATTTGATTCTATTGATTGGGGGAATTGTTGCTTTGATCATCATATGGGTGAGCATTAAATCTCATAAACGCAGGAAGGAGAAAAAACATGAGCAGAATAATTAAACATAAGCGAATATATATGTGTATGGCCAGTGTGATGTGTATGCTTTTACTCCTCATTCCGTTACCTGTGTCTGCGAATGATCAGGGAAGTATATTATTAAAAGCAACTGTTGAAGATGAGACCACGGTATATAAGCTAAGTAATATTGAATTTACGATGTATCAGGTTGGAACATATAAAAATAATTCATGGGCATTAGTGAGTGAGTTTGCAAAGTCTGGAGTCATATTTGATTTTGATGCTTCTTCCGCTCAGGCAGAAGCTGCAAAAAACTGGAAAAATATGTACAGGATAACAACATCAAAGGAATGTCCGGAAAGACCAACTCAGACGGAGAAGTTATGTACAGAGATCTGGAAAAAGGAGTGTATCTTTTTGTCCAGACACAAAAAACACAAATTAGCAATGCCCTAAAACTGCATTATAATACAAACAAGGATAGAACCCTGGTTAACTCTTCCTCAATTTCATGACATTTCTGTTCATTAGACGCCGTCCAAGATTCCGATATATAAAGGCTTTTAAGACAGAGAGTTCCTGTTGATGCTCTTTTAGCAGGTCATCTGGTGAATCGTAGATTCCGAAGTCCTGGGTGATACCTTCACTTTGAATATAGGTACTATTCCGGTTAAAATCAATAATGGGATTCTGGAAATTTTTGACTGCTACACCGTAACCACAAAAAGAACCTGTACAATCTGGGTATTTTTTCTGAAGATTATTTAAATAAGCACTATCGAGGATAAATGCCTCTAATTCATACCAGATATTTTCGAAATACACTTCTATCCAGCTGTGAAATATATTTTTGGGGGCACTTTTGTAGACAATACCGGTCATTGTGCCCTTTTGAAGCTTCTTGTCTATTGTAAATCCATGAATCCGGCAGGGAATATTGCAGGCTCGTAACAAAGCCATAAATAGTGTGCCCTTTGTATTACATTGTCCATATCCATCGGATAAGATTTTTGATGCAGGGATGCTGTCATCTACATTATATCCAAATAATATTTCATCTCGTACAAAATTGTATATAGATTTCAGACGTTCAAATTCATTCAATGTATTCCAGTCCCTTTCTGCTAAGAGTTGCTGGATATTCCTGGCAGAATAATTTAGCATAGGGGTTTCTTCTAAATATTTTTCCTTTGCAATACTTCTACGATATTCATTATAAAAATATCCCTGTTCATCTGTCTTTTTCGGATATTTTTTCAAATATGGACTTTTATCTCCGACGATCCAGTAATCACACACATTTCCATTTGCACAGGTCGTAGTGCGGATCAGACCGGCATGTAAAAGTTCCATGGCAGGGTAATCGCCATTACAGATTGCAGGCATGATTTCTAACAGATCATGCGCTTTGGCAAATTCCGCAATCGGGCACTGTTCAAAGCGGTAATGAATTCCTGTCTTTGGATCAAATGGTTCTGTTTGCATAATATATCCGGCAGGACAACTGTGGTGTTTTTTCTGATCACGCTTTGCCGTCGTTTCAAAAACAAAGTTCAATAATTTCAGCTGCCATGGATGGTTGATATTAAAGAGCTTTCCGAGCTTCCGAAACGGCGGAAGAAGAATTGCATTATTCATTTCATAGATTTCCTGAATGGATGGCTTACGGTCTAACACTTCGTAATATGCAAATAAAGCGATGCAGTCGTAGGTTCCGCCGGGAGCATTATGATTGTCTTTTGCACCGCCCAGATAAGGGAGCGTCTGTAAATATTCGGTATATTTCAACTGGATTTTTTCCCAGAGGATGTCAGCTTCTTTTTTAGAAAATTGCTTTTTCAGACAGTCTGTAATTACTTGTTTAACTGCTTCGGAATAGCAGACGTGCTTTGTACGGTCAAAAATAAGTTCATTTTCTTTCATAGATATTTCCTCAATATGATGTATTGCATTTTACAACGGTTTTATGTCTGCCTGATTTTGATTAGTATAAACTAACTTATCAGGATAAAAGAAACCGCGTAACTTGCAAGGTTTAATAAGTGTTCACGCAGTTTTTATAATGTTAGTATAGCATCAGTGAATTCAGGTAACAAGGTAATTTATATAAAGATATATATGATTAATGTATATAGGTTGCAGTTTTATAATAAATAATAACATATTCCTTAGGAGGGACAGACATGGAAACACGAGATATTCTCAAGAATTTGCGTGAAAAAAATAAACTTACACAAAGTCATTTGAACGGTGCTACAAAATAAGAAAAAACGCTTGACTCTACATCTGTTGTAGATTTTATAATACGGGTAGTTTAACCAAAAAGGAGGATTAGGCAATATGGAAAAGGACCTTACTACCGGCAGTGTGTTCAAAAATGTTGTATTATTATCATTGCCGTATCTGCTCTCGTATTTCCTTCAAACGCTCTATGGTATGGCTGACCTATTTATCATCGGACAGTTCGAGGGTGTAGCCAGTACTACCGCTGTTTCTATCGGCTCACAAGTGATGCACATGCTTACGGTTATGATTGTAGGGTTATCGATGGGAACAACCGTCAGCGTTGGTCAGGCAGTGGGGGCAGGAAATCGAAAACAGGCAGCGCATAACATCGGGAATACGGTAATATTGTTTCTGGTGCTTTCCATTGCACTTACGGCCATCCTGTTATCCCTTGTTCATCCCATTGTCGTTGCCATGTCTACGCCAGCGGATGCGGTGAGCGGTACGGTCACCTATTTGACCATCTGCTTTATCGGGATTCCGTTTATTACATCCTACAACATCATCAGTTCTATTTTTAGAGGGTTGGGCGACAGCAAAAGCCCGATGTGCTTTATTGCCACAGCCTGTGCTGCCAACATCGCTTTAGACTATCTTTTTATGGGTGTGCTGCACCTTGGGCCTGCGGGCGCAGCCCTTGGTACAACTCTCTCTCAGGCAATCAGTGTAGTTGTTTCCCTTACCGTTATTTTGAAACGCAGGAGCATCGTTCTGAAAAAAAGCGACTTCAAGCCTTGCCGTGCGGTCATGGGGAAAATTTTGGGGATCGGCATCCCAATTGCGTTTCAGGACGGCCTGATTCAAGTTGCTTTTATTATTATCACGATTATTGCCAATCAGCGTGGACTGAATGACGCAGCGGCGGTCGGGATTGTGGAGAAAGTGATCAGTTTCCTTTTTTTGGTACCCTCCTCTATGCTGTCTACCGTTTCTGCCTTGGGAGCGCAAAATATCGGTGCGGGCAAACCGGATCGGGCCATTCAAACGCTGCGCTATGCGGTGATGCTCGCCGCAGGCTTTGGCGTGCTTGCTTCTATCGCGATTCAGTTTACAGCGGAAGGCATCGTTTCGCTGTTCACCGATCCCAGCACTGCGGACGGAGCGGCGGTGATCCTTTTCGGCGGCCAGTATCTGCGTGGTTACATTTTTGACTGTATTTTTGCTGGCATTCATTTTAGTTTTAGCGGCTTTTTTTGCGCATGCGGGAAATCCGGCCTGTCGTTTTTACACAATATTCTCGCCATTGTATTGATGCGTGTGCCTGGCGTTTATGTGACCTCAAAATTATTCCCGGCAACGCTTCTCCCGATGGGACTGGCTACCGCGGCAGGCTCACTGCTATCGGTCGTGATCTGCCTAATCGCCTTTGGAGTCATACGGCGCAAATCAACGCTTGTTCTGGTGGAGGAGTAAGATATGGATCGGAAAAATCTCTTCCCAATAGGTGAAGTGTCAAAATTGTTTCATATCAGTGTTAGTAGTTTGCGGCACTATGAACATATCGGTTTGCTTACACCAGAATACATTTCCTCAGATTCTGGCTATCGTTACTATGGCACCGAACAATTTGAAGTACTAAACACAATCAGGTATTTGCGGGCATTGGATATGCCTTTGTCCGAGATTGAGGACTTTCTCAAAAATAAGGATATCAGCCGTATTGAGGAAAAGTTGTTACAGCAAAAGCATGCAGTCCTGAAAAAGCAACAAGAATTACAACGTATAGAACAAAAGATTAACCACCGCTTAAATTGGCTGAGAGACGCACAAAGTGAGCCTTTGGATACCGTTTCCTTAATAGAGCTTCCGTCCTGTCGCATTGCTTGGGTAGACGTTCCACTGAAAGTAGATGGCTCTCTTGATATGGAAGTGCCGATTAGAAAGCTGGATCAATCTGATGCCGAAGCCGTTGTATTTCTTGGAAAGGTCGGACTTGGCATTTCCGCGGAACATTTGCAGCAATCAAAAGTAAATCGTTATGACAGCATTTTTCTAATACTGGATCAAGAGGACATTTATACAGGTGAAACCATTACTCTTCCCAAAACACTTTGTGTACGGTTGCGTTTTCGAGGCAGTCATATAGAAGCTCCAGCGCACTATGAAAAGCTCCTTGACTACATCACAAAAGAACAGATACAGATTGTTGGTTTTTCGCGAGAAATCACGCTCATAGACTATGGCATTACTAATGACAGTGAAAAATTTGTGACTGAAATATGTATTCCGGTCAAGTGCAGATAAGAAGGGCATAAAATGAGATTCGTTGTTAAAAAAGAAATTTTTGAAGAATTGCCGAGTGCCTGTTTTGGTGTTGTTATGGCAAAAGGCATTGATAATAATAACGCATGCTCACTCACTACGAGTACAAAACCAGACAGAATTTCTCATGTGCCATAAAGTAACATAAAAACCAACAGACAGCCGCCACAATTCCGTAATGATTGATGCTTGACAGTCTCCTTCAAG
>OLQY01001582.1_pt1 | contig 18514 bp, 18 predicted proteins | sample 1672851 | NCBI WGS metagenome assembly OLQY01 (sample SAMEA3136730, study PRJEB25190) | human gut metagenome | reverse complement strand
GCTGGTAACGGTACTAAGAAGCCAGTCACGACTAACGTCGCACCTGCCTTCTAAGGACCGACCGCTCCCCAGTGTTTTCTCAAGCTTTTGTTGATTTTTCACAATTTAATTTACACTTTGAAGAGTTTCGTATTTGTCCATAATTGTATCCTTTAATTGCGAAATTAATTTTTCATTTTCTTTATGTGTCTTCACAGCAATACGATAATATCCCTTACTTAATCCTCTGTAATTGCTGCAATCCCGGATCAGAATCTTTTTCTTTAATAACTTTTCGTATAAGGGATCGTCTGTCTTTATGAGCAGGAAATCTGCTTCCCCGGGGTAGACTTTGATTCCCAGCTTTTCCAGTTCCGCCGTTAGATATGCACGCTCTTTCCCAATGTATGGAATGGTCTTGTTACAGTATTCCGTCTCATCTAATGCCGCAAGTCCTGCTGCCTCCGCAATGATTGAGATGTTCCACTCCGGCAATTGATTGAAAATCTGCCCTGTCTTGTTCTGGCTGCCACAGAATAAGAAGCCCAGACGCACACCCGGGATCGCATATAATTTTGTGAAAGCCTTCACAATGATGACATTTGGATATTCCTGCATGGAATGTGTTTCAAAAAATCCCTTTTTCCTTGTAAATTCCAGAAAACATTCATCTATCACAACGGTTATCTTTTTTTCCCGGCATCTGTCACATATTTTTTCCAGCAGCATGTCTTCTATTGTATTGCCAACCGGATTATTCGGGTTCGCCAGAAATAATAAATCCACATCCTCCTGCAATTCCTGCAGAAACGCTTCGGTCAGGCAGAAACCGTCCCTCTCTTTCATCTCATAATAGGAAACCTCTGCCTCTGTCACGTTTGCGGCTTTCTCATAACCATAAAAGGACGGCACCGGTATTACAATTTTTCCCGGTTTGATTGCATGGACGACTGCCACAAATAACTCAGATGCTCCGTTCCCACACAAAATATGTTCCTCCGGGATGTGATAGTGCGCTCCGATTTTTTCGATCAGTTTTGCATGGTGAATGTCGGGGTAATGCTCACAGAGTTCTAAAGATTCCTGCATTGCCTCCTTCACTTTTTCCGGTATTCCAAAAGGATTGATATTGACCGAAAAATCCAGTTCTATTTCATTTTGATAGATGTCTCCTCCGTGTATGACCGGACGCATTTTCTCTCCTCCTCTCTGGTCTAAGAAATAAGCAGGATGATCCAAAGTACCGACAGACAGATTGCTTCACACAGGACAGCCGTCGCATAGAGCAGACGGTCTGCACGCTTAATATCCTCTGTCTCCACCGCTCTTTCTGCATCCCCGATATAAGGCTTTTGCACGATTTTTCCAAAATAACTTGCGTTTCCTGCAAGCCGGATTCCAAGTGCACCTGCACACACTGCTTCCGTCTGTGCCGAATTGGGGCTCGCATGTCTGCAGCGGTCTCTCTTAAAAATATACCATGCCCGCTTTCCGTCAAACTCTTTTCCACATAAAAAACAGGAGACCACCATGAGCAGTGCGCTGATCCTCGCCGGAATGTAATTTACGATGTCATCCAATTTTGCCGCAGTTCTGCCAAAATACAGATATCTGTCATTCTTATATCCTACCATGGAATCCATGGTATTGACAGCTTTGTAGAAAAATCCAAGGATTGGACCGCCGATCGCTGTGAAGATCATCGGTGCGATCACGCCATCCGAAGTATTCTCTGCCACAGTCTCGATAGCTGCCTTTGCAACGCCTGTCTCATCCAGACATTCCGTATCTCTGCCGACGATCATAGAAACCACTTTCCGTGAGGCTGCAATATCACCTTTTTTCAGTTCCTGATAGACTTTCATACTCTCCACCTTCAGGCATTTCGTGGCAAGGATCTGGTAGGTCATAATGCTCTCGATCACAGCACCAAGATAAGGATGCAGTCTGTATGCGCCAAGTAAAAGCACAGCTGTCACAAACACCGTACTGCTCAAAACTACAAGTACAAGCAGCATTCCCCTCCTTTGTTCCTGCTCCGGTGTGGTATGTTTTTCTTCTGTTTTGCTGCCGAGAAGTCTCTTTTCCAGAAAACTGATCCAGTTTCCGATCAGACGGATCGGATGCGGCAGCCAGTAAGGATCTCCAAGCAGCAGATCCATGAGAAATCCCACCAGCATGGCGGCAATATGATAAATCATGATTTAATTTCCTTTCTTATCTATTGTAAATGTTCACTTTTTGAGTCCTCACATCCTATCTTAGTCAGACTTGTTATCTTCCAACTGCCCTGGATCCATTCCAGCACAGTTTCATATCCTTCCCCGTTTTTCACCTGAAAATCAAAATATTCCCCTCCGGTAAGACTGCTTAACACCGCCATGATCGTACCACCATGCACTACGGCTGCGACTGGGATTTCTGTTCCACAATTGCTTTTCAGATATTGCGGATCTGTGCCGTTTTGTATTCCGGTGTTCTTTTCTGATCTTTTTAAAATATCAGACATCATCCGGTCAAAACCTTCCATGGAACGCAGGATAAACTGCTCTCTTGACTCTCCACCGGGAAATGGCAATGTTCCATTGCTGTCGATCCACTTCTGATAGCAGGGATCGTCCTTTAATTCCTCATAATTTTTCCCCTCAAACTGCCCGAAATCCATCTCCTTCCATTCCGGGATCAGGATTGGATTCCTCTCAAAAAGCAGTTCCGCTGTCTGAACGCAGCGTTTCATCGGAGATGTATACAAAAATTCCGGTGGACTGGAAAAATATTCCTTCTTTTTTTCCTGTAAAAGACGGATTCCTGTTTCAGACAACGGTTCATCTGTTTTTCCAATATAACGGTGTTCTCCGTTCGCCTGTGTCATGCCATGTCTGATCCATGTGATTTTTGCTTTTATTTTATCTTCTGTCCTATTCCACATATGATGCGCTCCACTGTCTCCGCTTCCCCTGCAAGCCGGATCAATAATCTGCCGACACGTTCCCTGTATTCCCGCTCCTGCTTCTCCATCGGCACAATGCCGTTGCCAATCTCATCGCAGATAAAGATACAATCCGGGTGCTCCTTATAATATTGCAGCACGATCTCTTCCGCCGGTTTTCCCTCCTGTAAAAGCTGTTTCACCCAGAGATGCAGGTCATTTACAACCGGTACCTTCTGTCCTTTCAGTTTTTCCTGCACATAGGCAAGCTTGCCCTGCGCATATCCTCCGATATATAATTGCATGCTTTTTCTCCCCTTCTGCCGAATACTATTTAAAAATTTACAAGAAATACCCGGCCACCGCAACCGCAGCTGCCGCAGCCGCCTCACAGACTGTCACAAAAAATCCGGCCGTGTCACCTGTGATACCACCAAGCTCTTTGTAACTTTTCTTTTTAAAATAAAAGAAACTGAGCAGCGCCGCCCCGATTGCCGCGGCTCCATACCATCCGGATACGAGCAGCATAAGTACCACACAAAGCACTGTCTGAAAATATAAGGCTGCTTTTACCCTGACTTTCTGTGCACTGGAAGCAAAGGTATACAAAAGCCCCTCTTTCTTTGCCGGCTGCAATGTCATAACTGCAATCCCACTAAAGCATCTCGCCAGAAAAAATACGGCTGCAAGCGCAGACACTGCCTTTTGGGTATGTATTTCTGAAATTGCTGCGATATCGATCATATAATAAAGAGCCAGCATGATCGCCGCAAATGCACCGATATGGGAATCTTTTAAAATCTCCAGCTTTTTTTCCCGGCTCTGGTACGAATGAAATGCGTCCATCGTGTCCATGTACCCATCCACATGAAATCCACCGGAGATCATTAACGGAATTGCCGCACCGATCAGTGCATAGCAGACATTTCCTACCGCAAATTTCTCACATAACACCGCCCATCCGAAAAAAAACAGTCCGATCACCCCGCCGATCCACGGAAAAAAGCTCATCATATACTCCATATCCTCTTCCTTCCACTCGAACTGCGGCATGGGTATTTTAGAATAAATGGAAAATGCGATCGCCATCGCTTTTAATAATTTCATAACTTCATCCTTTCAACTCCACCGGAATTCCGACCACGACCTCTGCCACCCGGTCTGCCAGACGCGCAAGTGCTGCATTGATCCTGCCAAGTGCTCTCAAATACTCCATCGTTCCGGCATCATAGATTACACCATCCTCAAATACATTGTTCGTGACGATCACAAGGTTGTCGAGTTTCTGTGAAAGAGTCTGTATCTCAGATACAATTTTTTCAACTACTTCATCCTCGGATTTCATGCCGTCTTTCGTGAACATTTCGTTTGCTGTGAGATTTGACATACACTCAAGAAGCGCCGATTTCTTTTCTGAGCTGCACTGCCCTTTCCTCTCTGCTTCCTGCCGGTATTGCGCCTGCCCTGGTTCTCCAGCACATACAAACTGGATTTTTCCTACATTCATCGGGCTTTCAATCGTAAGAAACCCTTTTCCTGCCCGCAGTTTCCGATGCCGCTCTACTTTTTTTTCGCCCTCTGCATCATAAATCTGCATGGTTGCAATATAATATCTGATTCCTTCGCAGGAATACAGCAGGCTTTCTGCATATGCAGATTTTCCGCTGCCGCTTCCCCCTGTCACCAATGTGATCATCCTGATAACTGCACCTTTCTGTCACATGTAAAAAATATGTTCACACTGACTTTATCAAAACCTGTGATACTCCTCAATTTTAAAATCGCCAAAAGTAGCCCCTGTCTCATATAAACTCATGGCAATATCTAACAGGGAAAACATCATGACTGCCCCCGTTCCTTCCCCTAATGCAAGTCCTGCATCCAGGACCGGAGAAAGCCCCAGCTCCCGCATCAAAAGTTCCGAAGCCGGTTCCTTTCCTTTGTGGGAGGGAATGATAAATTCTTTTGTTCCCGGACAAAGCCGCTCTGCTGTAAGCGCTGCCACCGCACTGATGACACCGTCTGCCACGATCGGCATATGGTATTTTGCACCACCTAAAAACACACCGCAAAGCCCTGCGATATCCAGCCCGCCGACCGAGCATAAAATACGCATCGGCTCAGTCTCTCTCAACTGATATTTTTCCAGTGCCTCTGAGATCACTTGTCTTTTTCTGACAAGCCCTTCATCACTTAATCCGGCGCCCCGCCCTGCCACGATCTCCGGTGGAACGGAAAGCAGAGCTGCTGCCATCGCTGCACTTGTCGTCGTATTGCCAATTCCCATCTCTCCGGTACCAAGCAGCGTATATCCAGCTTCTTTGCACTCTTTTACAAGTTCCATCCCAACCCGGACCGCCTTCATGGCTTCTCTCTCTGACATCGCAGGTTTTAGCAGAAAATCATTTGTGCCTTTTTTTACTTTTCTGCTGATGACTCCCGGAAAAATCCGGTCGGTGTTCACACCGATATCCACCGGAAAAATCTCTGCGCCAACTGTTTGCGCCATTTTGCAGACCGAAGTATTTCTTTTTCCGAGATTCTCTGTCACCGCTGCCGTGATCTCCTGCCCGGACTGGCTGATGCCTTCCGCCACAACGCCATTATCTGCGCACATGACGATCACTGCTTTTTTTGCAATATCAATCTCTGGCGACCCAAGGATTGCCCCGATCCTTGCGAGAAGTCCCTCAAACTCCCCCAGACCATCCAGCGGTTTTGCCACACGATCCCAGTTTGCTTTGATTTCCTGCCTGATTTTTTTATCCGGTTCCTCTATTTTAAATTCCATTATTTTTCCTCTTTATGCACTGCGCATTTTCGTTACTGTTCACTCGTACCTCGTTCCAGTAACAACATTTCTGTTTTAAATCGCAGCTTCCCGCAGCATCGCATACACTGCTTCCATGTCCATGGATTCCCGCAGACCGTCTGCAAGTTTATCATACTGCATCTGCTTAAACTGCCCATAACTTATCATCTGCCCGGTATCCAGCACCACACCCTTCCGTTCAGCCAGGATACCAACCAGTGTCTCTGCCAGCGTTCCCTCGTCAAAAATGCCATGAACATATGTTCCATATACGTTATCGGAAAAGATTCCGTCGTATTTTACACTGCCATCTGCTTCGTTTTGTATTCTGCATACATAGCCTTTTTCGTCACTTCTGCTTTCCGGCTGTCTGACATTCTCACTGTCTACGATATTTCCACTGTCTCCGGTACTGCCCATGTGGATCTCGTATCCGCGCACGCTCTTTCCGGAAAGTCCGGAGAGTGCTCCGGAAATTTCTCCAAAAGTTCCCGTTACCTGTGTTCTTGTTTTTTCCTGTTTCAGCTCCGTCGCAGCCGGAAGCAGTCCCATGCCCTTCATGCTTCCACCGTTTTCCACCTGATATGGATCGCTGATCGTCTCACCCAGCATCTGATATCCGCCACAGATTCCAAAAACAATGGTATCCTGCGCTTTCTTTTTGATCAGCGCCTCCAGACCATTTTCCCGCATCCATTTCAGATCTGCCATTGTATTTTTGCTACCCGGAAGCACGATCATGTCCGGGTGGTGTAAGTCTCTCACACTGTCCACATAGCGCACGGAAACCTGCCCGATCTGCTCTAAGACAGACAGATCCGTAAAATTGGAAATTCTTGGATAACGGATGACTGCAATATCGATCAGGCCTTCCTCCCTGCGGTCAAATCTGCTGCTTAAGCTGTCCTCGTCATCAATGGACAGCTCCATATAAGGCACAACGCCCACGACCGGCACATGTCCCCGCTCCTCCAGCATCACAACGCCCGGATCTAATATGGTTTTATCCCCGCGGAATTTATTGATGATGAGCCCTTTTACACGTTCCTTTTCCGGTTCCTCAAGCAGCATCAGCGTTCCGAGAAGCTGTGCAAACACGCCGCCCCGGTCAATGTCTCCCACAAGAAGCACCGGTGCATCCAGAAGCTCTGCCAATCCCATATTGACAATATCATTCTCCCTCAGATTGATCTCTGCCGGACTTCCTGCGCCTTCGATCACGATAATATCGTTGTCTTTTTCTAACTCCCGGAATGCCTTTTTGATTTCCGGGATCAACTGTTTTTTATACGCAAAATAATCTCTTGCACTCATATTCCCAAGCACTTCACCATTCACGATCACCTGTGAACCGACATGTGTGGTCGGTTTTAACAGGATCGGATTCATTGCAGCCACCGGCTCCACTCCTGCTGCCTCCGCCTGCATCACCTGTGCGCGTCCCATCTCAAGACCTTCCTTTGTGATAAAAGAATTCAGTGCCATATTCTGTGATTTAAACGGTGCCACCCTGTATCCGTCCTGTCTGAAAATCCTGCAGAGTCCTGCCACGATCAGGCTCTTTCCTGCGTTTGACATCGTGCCCTGCACCATGATCACTTTTGCCATAATTCTATCTCCATTCCACAGTCTTCTGCCTCCTGAAAAAGCTGTCTGTTAAGCACGTTCTGTGATCCAAATACCGTCTGGCAGCAGATCACCTTTCTGCATGCGCACATCACCTGTTTTGCCGCCTCATAATGTTGCCTCTCAAAGTCCTGATACGCCTCCGCAGCGATCACCTGCACCGCAAGCGCTTCTGCCGCCGGATAATCAATATCATTTTTTCCTAAGATCCCCACTGCAAATGGAATCCCGTTTCTCTGAAGCTGCCGGAACAGGAAACTTCCCGTACCATTTCCGGCGATCACAAATACCTCCGGTATGCCATCGCACTTTTTCAGTTCCACACAACCGTTTTTCTCCTGAAACGTTCCGTCCGTGATCTCATAAAGCTGATCGACAAATCCATCGGTAAAGACTTCCTCCGGCGTGCCGTAATGCTCAATGTTTTCCCCTTTGACGCATACAATTTTGTCCGACACACGCTCTGCAAGATCAAGTTCATGCAGCGACATGAGAACACCAATTTTTTTCTTCCGTGTCATCTCCTGCAGCATGGATAAAAATTCGAGTTTGTACTTTACATCCAGATAAGATGTCGGCTCATCAAGGATCAGAATCTCCGGCTCCTGACACAGCGCTTTTGCAAGCAGTACACGCTGTTTCTGCCCATCACTCAGACTCATAAAATTGCGTTCTTTTAACGGTGAGATGCGGATCTGTTCCATGCACTGCGCCACCACCGCCTCATCTTTTGGTGTCAGGATGCCAAGTCCTCCGGTATACGGATATCTCCCCATCGCCACAACGTCTGCCACTGTCATCAGCTCCGGTGTGATGCGCTCTGTGAAAACAATGGACATTTTCTTCGCCAGTTCTTTTTCCGGCAATTCACACAGACTGGTGTTTTCCACATAAACACTGCCACAGATCTCCTGCAGCTGCTTTGCGACAGTCTTTAAAATAGTGGATTTTCCTGCCCCGTTTGGTCCGATCAATGTCACGATCTCTCCCCTTTTCAGAGAAATCCCTATCTCCTTTATCAGTTCTTTTCCGTGATATCCAACGGACAGTCCGTCCGTGTGTAAAAGTTCCCGTTCTTCCATTCCGTTCCTCATCTGCTTCTTTAATAACGTTCCTGTCTCTGTTTTAACATGACAGCGATCATTACCGGTGCGCCAAAAATCGCCGTCACGGTACTGATACTCATCTCCGTCGGTGCGAACACCATCCGCGCCAGAAGATCACTGAACATGCAGAATACTGCCCCACCTAAAAAACATGCCGGTATCATGATGATCGGTTTTGCCGTCCGGAATAACCGCTTTACCATCTGCGGCACCGCGATCCCGACAAACGACACAGGTCCTGCAAACGCTGTTACCACTGCGGATAAAATGCTCGATAAGATCACGAGCAGTACGCGGAACATTTTGATATTGACACCCATATTTTTTGCGTAAGTCTCTCCTAACTGGTACGCCTCCATCGGTTTTGACAAAAAGAATGTCAAAATGCCGGTAACGGCTACAACAAACACGATCGTTTTCACATTCTCCCATGTGATGCCGGAAAAGCTTCCCATCGACCAGTTATGAAGATTCACAATGTCAGAATCCTCTGCAAATGTCACAAGAAAATCTGTGACTGCAGAACAGATATAGCCGATCATCACTCCGATCAGTACTAAAAATGACATATTCTGAACTCTCGGTGACATCAGAAGCACACAAAACATTGACAGCATAGATCCTGCGAACGCCGCCACGATCAGATCCACAGAAGATAATGTTCTGGAATATCTTAAGAACACGATCGTCACGACCGCCACAAATAATTTTGCCCCGGAAGAAATGCCAAGGACAAACGGTCCTGCGATCGGATTATGAAAAAAAGTCTGCAGCAGATACCCGGACAATGCCAGCGCACCGCCGAGCAGGATTGCCGCAAACGTTCTCGGGATACGGATCTGAAAGAGAATGGCTGCATAAAGTTCATCCTGTTCCCCTCTGAACTGTCTCCAGATATCTGAGAGCGGAATCTGCACACTTCCGGCACATACACTGATGATAAAAAAGAGTACTGATAATGTGATCAGAATGACAAAACAGACCGTATATCTTATTTTTCTATTTGAGCTTATACATGTAGGTAAGTTCATCCGTATCCTCCGAGTTCAGCATCTCATGAAAATCATGGATAATGCTTCCGGTATCCATGGTATCCTGATAAAGATTTTTCCTGATACACCATACATTTCCATTCTGGACTGCTTTAAAATCTGCAAAAAGACTGTTTTTCGCCAGCAGATCATCAATGGAAGCAAGATTGCCGTCGATCGTGCTGTTATAGACAAGATAGTCCGCATCTTTTGCCTGCGCATAAAATTCTTCCATCTGCATATTGACACTGGAAGCTGCGTTATCTTCCCCCTTTAAATTCCGGAACACATACTCCCCACCGGCAATGTCTATCATTTTCGGAACATAGTCATTGCTCTTTCGCACACTGACCGTTCCTGCTGTTGTAACATAAAAAAATGCGACTGTCTTTCCGGTCGTTTCCACATCGGAAAGTTCCTGTACATACTGTTTCTGTTCCTCAAATGCTCTCACCGCCGCATCCTCATTTCCGGTCAGCACTCCATAAAGCTTTACCCACTCGGTCCTGCCGAGCGGATCAGACTCATAGCTGGAATGATCGACTAAAACCGGAATGCCAAACGATTCCAGATTCTCCTTTACCTCCGGTGAATGTCCGATCATCGTTGACTCAATGGCAAGCCCGCACTCTTTCGAACAGATCAGTTCATAATCAGGTGCATTATACTTTCCGGCATATACGATCTGTCCGCTCTCCATTGCCGCCTTTGCCTCCGGGATCTCCCATTTTTCTTCAGGCAGTCCGGACAGGCAGATGTGATCCAGTGCACCGATACTGCAAAACATATCCATAGCCGCAGAGGCAACCAGATAAATATCGGACACCGGGGCATTTAAGACTGTGATCCCATTCTCTAAATCCTCCGGTACCTGTTCCCCTTCGGTATTCAGCAAAAATCTGCTTCCATCCGATATGGAAATCAGTGTAAAACCGTTCTCATAATAATCCACTGCAAACTCTGTGGCATAATCTAAATCCATGCTCTTTTCATAATTCAGTTCACTGCTGATCTCATGATCCCCACTCTTCCAGGAGGTCTGGCTGTCTCCACAGCCCGATATCTGGATGCAGGCAAAAAGCAATACACACCACAGACCGATTTTTTTTATCTGCTTCATTCTTTTTTTCCTTTTCTCTTCCGATGTATCTGCCACGCTGTGATACTTACTGCGATCACGGCTGCGACGTAGACAACTGCGATCACTTCCATCGGTTTTTTCCCGGCGTTTGCAATGGAAGCACTGTCGAGCAGAATCGTATATTCAATCTCATGCGGCACGCTCATGGCTGTCGTATCTGCCGTTACCGGCACTTCTTTGTCAAAAGCAGTCACAGGCAGTTCGAAAACAGAATTGCCCTCTGTATTGACCGGAAGATAAGTCTCTCCGTCCATCGTCATATAGTCATAATTAGGGCTGCTCCACTCGATCTCGATGACGGCCTTCTCATCCTGCACCTGCAGAATTGCCGGTGATGTGACAGACGCCCTGCCGCTTCCCCCTGTCAGCTGCACTTCAATCTCATACTCTCCATCCGGGAGATCAACCTGTATTCCTTTTTCCCATACTTCGGTTCCGTTTCCGTTGCTTTGCATTCTGTTTTTCTCTCTTTCCTGTTCGACGGTCTGTTCCAGATGATGTTCTATGGAGTCTTTCTGCCTGAATATGAAAAAAGCGTCTCTTTTTCACAAAAGAAACGCTGCACTCAAATCACAATATAAAATTTTTCCTGTCCTATCTTACAAAAATGATCTAAAAACAGGTCAAATTTTCTCATCCGTACAGCCAGTTACTCGTGGCGTGGAAACATTTTTGTTTCCCGTACAACAATCAGGCAGGTCTCCTGACTTACAGATCATCATGCATTGCCCTCTTCCCGGCTGCCCAGTGAGTTTTTGGCATGCACTCCCTAAATACAGTGACGAGTTCGTACAGGATTCGCACCTGTTTCCCTTTTCACCAGATCCGGCAGAGTGAGGTCACCCTGCCTATCTGACACCTGTTTGTTTCATTATCAAGTTCGTTTGAACTATAACATATGCTTTTAAAAATATCAATCGTTTTCCAAAAACCTATTCAACACTGGCAAAACTATTCGCAGCGATCATCTTTTTCAATTGTGTGGCAGCCTCCTTAAATGGGTGCGTGCTGTCATAGATCAGACAGATATTCCGGGACGGTATCTTCTCACACAGGGGTATCTCTGACACCTCTCCCCTGTCAATCGCATCCTTTGCCATCGGTTTTGGTATAAAAGCCAGCCCCAGTCCGCTTCTTACCAGTGGAAGGATCTGATCCGCCGTTGCAGTCTCTGTATCCGGCTCAAAGTCCAGACCATAAGAAGCAAATAACTGCCTGTAAAACTGAAAGGTCACCGTCTCCTTTCCAAGACAGATGAGCGGATATTGCATAATCTCCTCAAATGTTGTTTGCTTTCCTGCCAGATGCCCGAACTCTGTTCCACCGATCAGTATTTCCTGATATGGATGAAGCATTGTCATGTGGAGCGGTGCATCCGCTTTTACAGGTGTGGAAACGACTGCAAAATCAACCGTTCCCCTTCTCACCGCTTCCACCGCCTGCGGTGTGGAATGATTGTAGATCTTCAGCCGGATTCCCGGGTATGTATTGTGAAACTCTTTTAACTTATCCAGAAGGAACAAATTTAACGCGGTCTCACTGGCTCCGATTGCAATACTCCCATGGGACAGTCCCACACATTCTGCCAGTTCCTCCTCTGCCGTAAAAAGCTGTTCCATGGCCGCTGCTACATGTGTATACAGCTTTTCCCCTTCCGTAGTCAGAAAAACTCCACGGTTCGTCCGCACCAGAAGCGTACAATGAAGCTGCTGTTCCAGACAGTTCATTGCCCTTGTCACATTCGGCTGGCTGTTTCCCAACACCCTTGCAGCCCTCGTAAAATTATTATATTTCGCAACGTAATAAAAAATTTTATAATACTCAAAATTCACATCCATAGCTCGCCCTCAATCATATCAAATTATTATTTCTGCTATATCAATTATAGCTTTCACATATTTCTATTTCAATAGTATAATTTTAGCGAAAAAAAGAAAAGGAAGCGATTCATTTATGGCAGAAAAAACAATTTTTCCACGTGAAGAAAAAGCAGATGTTTTATTCAACAAAATATTAAATGATCCATGGGCATGTGAAAAACTCCAGGGGACTTTCTGCAATTCCCTGTTTTGCAATGAGGATAACAATTTTCCATTATCTCCCGCTGAATTTTCCCAGGCACTTTTTAATGCTTATCACAACAGAGATCTGTCAGCTTTTCTTATGGCAATCTGTCAAAATACATTATTCGATCTGCTCCGGAATTCATTTCTGATTCCGTACCGTTTTAACGCAGACGGCAGAACGAATCCGATTATCATGACTGACGAATCGGGCAATTTACTGCCCGGATATAAAACAACCGTACATGAAAAAAATTACCAGCATTTTTATGATGTCTACTGTGATCTTGACAATAAGAAAAATATTTATTTTGCACAGGCCTACCGTTACCGCCATGCCTATGCTTCTGAAAAAATGGATATGGAACAGCAGATTCTGGAAAAAAATACCGGTGTACTGATCATCCGCGAGCTGCCCGACACTGTCAAGCTGAAAGAGACAGAGGCAGAAGCTTATTCTGCTGTCTGGGATCTTATGATCAAACTGGAGAAAAGTCTTCCTATGGCGTACATTTTCTATGGGCAGGATTCTCTGGTAGAGGAAAACACCCGTTATGATGAGATTGGTATTTTTCTACCGGATTCGCTGTTTTTGAAGAATCTGGAACGACATGTAAAAAAAGCAGAGGCGATCATTTATGCAGAAGAATAATTATATGGATATCATGGAAAAAAATCATATGGAAATCCCCTGGCACGATTACACGGAAAACGACAGCAATGTTCTGATCAATAAAGCAGGGCTGATCGAGAAGGCTTCTGTTATCGGAAGAGTCGGATTGATCATGCTCTCCTGTGGAACCGGAGCATGGCGTGTCCGCACTTCCATGAACCGTCTTGCAAAGGAACTTGGTGTTACCTGCACCGTGGATGTCGGACTTATGTCCATCGAATTTAACTGTTTTGACGGAAAAGAATGTGTCTCACAATCCTTAAGCATTGCCAATACAGGTGTCAATACCTCAAAGCTTTACCGTATGGAACAGTTTGTTGACAATTTTCCAAAACAGGAAGCCCATCTGACAGGTGAAGAGATTCACAGACGTCTGGATGAAATCGAGTCTATTCACACACTCTACTCCCCTGCCAAACTTGGTCTCGCCGCTGCACTCGCATGTTGTGCTTTCACGTTCCTGCTGGGTGGTGGTCCGATTGAAATGGTTCTCGCCTTTATTGCAGCCGGTATTGGAAATGTGATCCGCACCAAACTGATCAAACACCATTATACGTTATTTTTAAATATTGCAGTATCAATCTCTGCCGCCTGTCTGACTTATACCGTATGTCTGCATCTGGCAGAAATGTTATTCCATATTCCGTCCTTCCACGAGGCAGGATATATCTGTTCCATGCTGTTTATCATACCAGGATTTCCATTCATCACAAGTGGGATTGACCTTGCCAAGCTTGATTTGAGATCCGGACTGGAACGCCTCACTTATTCCGTGATCATCGTGCTGGTCGCTACCATGTTTGCATGGATCATGGCATTGCTCTTAAAATTGCAGCCACAGGATTTTTCCTCATTATCCATCGATCCTGTCCTTCATCTGTTACTGCGGTTGATCACAAGTTTTTGCGGTGTATTCGGATTCTCTATTATGTTCAACAGTTCGATCCCGATGGCAGCCACGGCTGCCTTTATCGGTGCCATCGCAAATACATTGCGTCTGGAACTGGTCAACTTTACGGCTACACCTGCCGCTGTCGCCGCTTTTATAGGCGCATTAACCGCCGGACTTCTGGCTTCCATCATAAAAAAATGGAACGGTTATCCACGTATTTCACTAACCGTTCCATCCATTGTTATTATGGTTCCAGGACTTTACCTTTATCGTGCAATTTATAATTTCGGGATCATGTCACTGACAGAAGCTGTCTCCTGGTTTGCTGCTGCGATCATGATCATCATTGCGCTTCCGCTTGGTCTGATTTTTGCAAGAATCCTGACAGACCGCACGTTCCGCTATTGCACCTGATGTAAATTTTTTCTTTCCATTAACAAACTTTTTCTAAGATCTCATTTAAGGCATTGCCACTGCTGGAATGACTTCTTACCACTTCGGCTTTGCTGCGCTCCGCCTCCGCTACCGCACATTTTACCATCTTGTGGGAAACTGTATTGGTAAACAGGATAATCAGATCCGGTGACCCAATCTGGCTGCTTAACTTTGCCGGCATCTGGGTAAATACTTTTGCCTTACATTTATGCTCCTTACAAATCTTTTTATACTGACACACCATACGGTCATGTCCTCCAATAATGACTACGCTCATAAATTATCCTTTCGTTATAACGCTTACCTTATTATAATGCTGCGAGCTGTTTTCCGAGGTCTTTGCATGCATCTAAGGCTGCATCGTCCGGTGCTTCCTGGCAGATCACGCCCTCTCCGTTCATAACGGTTGCTCCGGCTGCTGTCATGCGGTCTGCCCAGTCGCGCATCCACTGTCCGTCGCCCCATCCATAAGAGCCAAACAAAGCGATTGTCTTACCTGCGGCAAATCCTTCCACATCACATACAAATGGCTCCATCTCGCCTTCTTCGAGTACTTCTGCTCCCATTGCAGGACAGCCCATTGCGAAACCTTTTGCAGCTTTTAAATCATCTAAGGATGCACTTGCAACATCAACAACCACTGCTTCTTTTCCTGCTGCCGTTACACCCTCTGCAACTGCGTTTGCCATACTCTCTGTGTTTCCTGACTGTGACCAGAATACGATTGTTACTTTATCCATGATTCTTTCCTCCATACTACCTGCAGTTTTATGTTTTTATTTTTTCACATTCCTGCATTTTCTATTCTTTATCAGTTTATGAAGTTAGTATACGCTAACCTATAAGTAAAAATTAAGCATAACAGGCAGCCATCTCGCTCACACTGCGTCCACTTGCAAGCAGCTGTATCAAAACTTTTCTTGCCTCTTCATATCTGTTAAACAAAGCCTTCTTCTCCTCTACATGTCCGTACACTTTCCAGTAACCGGCATACAGATAATTGTGACCTTTGTTCTCAATGAATCCCTCCACATCTTCCACAGGATAACCGAGCAATAATCCCATCTCATGTGGAAATTCTGCAATCTGCTCCATACAGTCTGCATAGCGTTTCTGAAAACGGCTTAAAACATCGCTTAAATCCAGGCTTTCGTATCCAAAACTCTTCATCGACTGACAGACTCTATCCTGCATCAGGTACGCTTTCAACCCATCCTCGCGGTACACTAAAAAGGTTGCTTTATCTTCGCTTTCCAACAGCAGATAATAGGAAATACCGGAACGTTCCAACACCTGTTTCATCTGTGGTGCAAGTTTTTTCTCCACATTCAGTAAATTAGAAACCTTCATGCCGGAGATCATCGGTGCACACTGTACGACCAGATGTGTCTCAATTCTTTCTCTGTCTAATCTTGTGATCATCTCATATACTTCCTGACTCACTTTGCTCTCCTTTGCTTTTTATGGTTAGTCATATCTAACTTATAGGCATATATTACACAAAAAAAGAAAACGTGTCAACACTGTTATTGAAACGTTTTCTCGTTAAGCTTCTATCTCAATTCCTTCCTGCACAAAAATGCGCAGATCAAAACAAAAATACAGCAGACCACCCATGTGACCGGTTCGCAAAGGCACACTGCAAAATACCCATATGCCGGCACGACCCAGATAGCAAAAATTACCTTTCCTATCAATTCCAGACTGCTGCACACAAGCGGCATCATCAAATGATTCATTCCCTGCAGCATATTTCTCAAAATAATAATCACCGCCATCGTAGGAATCAACGGAAAACTGATCCTGAGATATAATGCAGTATTATAAATAACATCCGCATTACTGCTTCCTGTTACCAGTCTGACGGCATCTTCCACGAAGAAAGTCACAAAAACCATGGAAAAAATCCACCAGACCGCAAAAAGAAAGAATGCTGACCATACTCCTTTTTTGATTCTGTTTCGATTTCCGCCACCCATGTTCTGGCTCGTATAAGTTGCAACACTCGTTCCAAGCGCAAGTCCCGGCGTATGGAAAAGTTCCGCCAGCCTTCTTGCGCCTACCTGCGCCGTAATATACAGGTTTCCGAGTGCGTTAATACTACCCTGTAAAATAACACTTCCAATATTATAAATTGCACTCATCAAAGCCATGCTAAACCCTGCGACAACCATTTCAAGCACAAATTTTTTCTCCACCTGATAATCATTTCTTTTAAAATGAAGCAGTGGATAATTGCGCCATATAAGTATGAACGCCAGAAATGCACTTACTCCTTGTGACAAAACCGTTGCAAACGCAGCACCTCCGATTCCCATCGCCAGTGGTGCCATAAACGCATAATCCAATGAAATATTCAAAACGCTGCTGAACAGCAAAAACAAAAGGGGTGTCATACTGTTTCCAACCGCCTGAAGCATAGCTGCTTCCATATTATACGCCATCGTAAATGGTATTCCGATCAGTATGATCGTAAGATATTCCATCGCACCTGCCATTGTCTCTTCCGGAACCTGCAAAAGGATTAGCAGAGGTTCTTTACACAACAGAAAAATAGACATTAAGACAATGGATACCGACATGGAAATTGTTACCATCCAGCAGGAGGCATGCTTCATTTTTTGCTCATCCCCTGCTCCAAAGCTGCGGCTTAAAGACAACGCCAGTCCATTGTTCATTCCAAATGCAAAATTCGTGATAAGTCCATATAGCGCCGAAACTGCTCCAATCTGTGCGAGTGCGTGATCTCCCAGAACATGTCCGGCAATTGCAGTATCCGCCAGATTATAAAACTGCTGTAGCAGATTTCCAAAAAACAGTGGCAGCGCAAATTTTAATACAAGCCGGAACGGATTTCCCCTTGTCATATCCAGCACACGGCTTTTTTCATTTGTTTCCATCGTAATCCCTGCTCCTTTAATCTTTACTCAGAAACCGGTCCCACTCTTCGGCATCTGCGCTTCCGCTTACTTTAATCATGAAAGTATGGTCTTCCGTATCAATGGATACCGTATAGACACCTTTCTCCTGCTCAATGGAATAGATTTCACATCCTTCCAGTTCCTTTAATTTTGCTGCCTGATCTTCTGCCGCAATCAGTATATCCTCTTTCTTTTCTTTCAGATTACCGTCTGCGTCATAAACTTTATAGCCTTCCTCGACAAATGCCGTAATCTCCGGCTCACGGATTTTCAGTTTCAGTTCATTTGCACGCATTTCGCGGATATCACGATTGCACGAATTTTGTGGTAAAATCGTCACATTGTCCAATATCATTTCAAAGATCCCATTGACTGCGCAGGTTTCTGCAATGTATGCGCCCTCAAATCTGAAGTTTTGTAATTCATTGTCAGTATGGTATTTCATTTGTTTTCTCCTGTAATTGATATCATATTTGTAAATTCATTCATCTGCTTTACTTTTTCTGACCGTCTACTCCTGCAGCTTTTTCACTTCATCTAACGAAAGTCCTGAAATAGCTGCAATCTTTTCAGATGTGAATTCCTTTAAAGCAAGCATACGCTTTGCTGTTTCAAAAGCAGCCTGATTTTTGCCTTCTGCCAGTCCAGCTTCATGTCCAATCTCACGACCAGCCTCAAACTCTGCCTTTCTCAACTTCTTCTCTTCCAATTCTTTATCATACTCAAAAATGCTCATATTAATAACCTCACGCCGGTTTCGGATAAGGAATTCTGTCAGGATTCCTTCCCGGATACATTCGTTTACAGCACGTTCCACTGCCTGGTTCAATTGCATGTATGCCGCATAGTGACGTACTTTGGCAACATACTGTGCATATTCTTTTAACATACTGCAATGCTGCATCA
>OLQY01001569.1_pt1 | contig 18711 bp, 19 predicted proteins | sample 1672851 | NCBI WGS metagenome assembly OLQY01 (sample SAMEA3136730, study PRJEB25190) | human gut metagenome | reverse complement strand
GACAGGAACATTGATTTCAAAAGAAATATATATGAAACGCCTTCAACGGCGCACGGAAAGGAAGAAAAGAAAATGAAAAAATTAATTATGTTAGGTTTATCCTTATTAATGCTAGGATCTTTAGCAGCATGTAGCTCGAATGAATCAAATAGTAAAGATGATAATACTTTGGTTATCTATTCTCCAAATTCAGAAGGGTTAATTAAGGCTACAATTCCATTGTTTGAACAGAAAACAGGGATTAAAGTGGATCTACAGCAAGCAGGAACTGGTGAATTAATGAAAAAACTACAAAGTGAAAAGAATGATCCAATTGCGGATGTTTTGTTTGGAGGAGCACATTCTCAATATATTCAAAACGAGGATTTGTTCGAAAAGTATACATCTGTAAATGATGCAAACATCTTAGAAGAATATCAAAATACTTCAGGTTTTACTACTAGTTATTCATTAGATGGAAGCGTATTAGTCGTGAATAAGAAATTAGCAGGAGATATGAAAATTGAAGGCTATGCAGATTTATTGAATCCAGAACTAAAAGGTAAAATTGCAACTGCTGATCCAGCTAGTTCATCAAGTGCTTTTGCACAGTTAACAAATATTTTAAAGGCTATGGGTGGTTATGATGATGAGAATGCATGGAAATATGTAAGAGAATTATTTGAAAATATTGATGGTAAAATTGAAGGAAGTTCTAGCTCAGTTTATAAAAAAGTAGCTGATGGCGAGATGGTTGTTGGATTAACTTATGAAGACCCAGCAGTAACATTGATAAATGATGGTGCAGATATTGAAATTGTATACCCTAAAGAAGGAAGTGTCTTCCTGCCAGCAACTTCTGGAATAATTAAAAATGCTAAACATATGGAAAATGCAAAGAAATTTATTGATTTCTTAACAAGTCAGGAATTGCAAGATATTTATGGTACAGAAACTACAAATCGCCCAGTACTAAAAGAGGTTCAGACTAGTGATAATATGAAACCAATGAATGAAATTAAAACAATTGTAGAAGATCAAAATTATGTGAATGAAAACAAAGATAAAATTGTAGAACGTTATAAAGAAATTTTTGCAAGCATTAACTAAGTTTATATAGAAGGGATTGAATCGATATGAGTGAAATTATCATTCAAAATGCAGTAAAGCGTTATGGAAAAACTACTGTTATTCAAGGATTAAATCTAAGAGTAAAGGATGGAGAGCTATTTACGCTGTTAGGACCATCTGGTTGTGGGAAAACAACTCTACTTAGAATGATAGCTGGATTTAATTCTATTGAAGGTGGCGATTTCTATTTTAATGAAACACGTATCAATGATATGGAGCCCAATAAACGTAATATTGGTATGGTGTTTCAGAATTATGCAATTTTTCCACATTTAAGTGTGCGTCAAAATGTAGAATTTGGGTTAAAACAAAGGAAAATGGAAAAGGAAGCTGTTGCCTCAGCTACTGATAAATTTTTGAAATTGATGCAGATAGATCAATATAAAGACCGCATGCCAGATAATTTGTCTGGCGGTCAGCAACAACGTGTGGCACTAGCTAGAGCTCTAGTTATTAAACCAGATGTTCTTCTAATGGATGAACCATTAAGTAACTTAGATGCAAAGCTTAGATTAGAAATGCGAGAAGCCATTCGTAATATTCAAAAAGAAGTTGGAATTACAACAGTATATGTTACACATGATCAAGAAGAAGCAATGGCTATAAGTGATAAAATTGCTGTTATGAAAGATGGGATTATCCAACATATTGGAAGCCCTCAGGATATTTATCATAGACCAGCAAATGTATTTGTTGCTACCTTTATTGGACGTACTAATATTTTGAATGCAAAATATAGAAATAAGTATTTAGAATTTGAGGATGGATATAAGATTCCTTATGAACTAAATACAAATGATGCAGAAGTTAAAGTATCTATACGTCCTGAAGAATTCGTTATGACAAAACATGAAGATGGTATGCATGGTGTAGTTGTAGATAATATATTTTTAGGATTAAATACACATTATCATGTACGACTTGAAACAGGACAGCTTGTTGAGGTTATTCAGGTTAGTAGTTTGGAAAATAGAATAAAAGTTGGAACAGAAGTAAGATTATCTATACAAACAGATAAAATTAATATATTTGATTCAAAAGGAAGCAGAAATCTTCTGCGTGATGTAGAATGAAAAACCAGCACAAATTCCGATTTGATATATGGGGAGGAATTACCCTATTAATTTTAATCTTATATCTAGTTTTCATGGTATATCCAGTAGGTAATCTATTAATCCAATCTGTTATTCCAAAAACAACACAAACATTTTCATTAGACGCATTTATTAAATTTTTTTCTAAGAGCTATTATTTCTCCACGTTAATGAACAGCTTTAAGGTTTCTATTTTAGCAACAATACTGTCTCTTGCTGTAGGAACTCCATTAGCATATTTCTTTGCATCATATAAAATTAAAGGTTCAAAGATATTGCGTATTCTTATTATCATTGCTTCTATGTCTGCGCCATTCATTGGAGCATACTCTTGGATTCTTTTAATGGGAAGAAGTGGTGTTATAACGACTTTTATTAAAGATATACTTCATATTACTCCTCCTGATATATATGGATTTACGGGCATACTATTAGTTTTCACACTTCAATTATTTCCATTGATATTCCTATATGTTAGTGGTGCTCTAAAAAATGTAGATAATTCATTGATTGAAGCAAGTGAAAATATGGGATGTACAGGTATAAAAAGATTTATAAAAATCATAATTCCATTAATAACACCAACTCTATTAGCTGGAGCATTATTGGTATTTATGCGAGCATTAGCAGATTTTGGTACACCAATGTTAATTGGTGAAGGATATCGAACTTTTCCAGTTTTGATATTTAATGAATTTTTAAGTGAAGTAGGAGGGGATGATAGCTTCGCTGCTGCTATTGCGGTAGTTGCAATAATCATTACAACTATTGTATTTCTAGTACAAAAATATATATCTAATAAAAAATCTTTCTCAATGAGTTCTCTACATCCGATTCAACCAAAAGAGTTGAAGGGTATAAAGAAGTGGGGCGTTTATATCTTCTCTTATGGAGTAGTTGGACTTGCCGTCTTGCCACAGCTTTATGTGATTTATACTTCATTCAAAAACACGCAAGGGATGGTATTCCAGCCGGGATATTCTTTCGATAGTTACTATACTGCTTTTGATAGATTAGGAAGTACGATATTTAATACGATCTTAATACCGGGTATTTCTTTAATTATAATAGTATTACTAGCAGTTCTTATAGCATATCTAACTGTTAGAAGAAGAAATCCTGCAACAGGTGTCTTAGATATCTTGAGTATGATTCCCTATATTGTTCCTGGAACTGTTGCTGGAATTGCACTGTTAGGGGCATTCAATACTGGTATTTTTAACTCAGGTTTTCTGGCAATTGGAGGAACAATGGTAATCATGATTGTTGCACTAGTTATCCGACGTTTACCATATACTATCCGATCTAGTGTTGCAATACTTCAGCAGATACCAATGAGTATAGAAGAAGCCGCACTTAGCTTGGGTAGCACTAAAATGAAAACATTTTTCAAAATTACAGTACCTATGATGGCAAGTGGAATAATATCTGGAGCTATTTTAAGCTGGGTAACCATGATTTCTGAACTATCAACAGCTGTATTGTTGTCAACCTATAGAACACAGACTTTAACGGTTGCGACCTATACTGAGGTAATACGAGGAAATTTCGGAATTGCGGCGGCATTATCTACAATACTAACGGTACTAACTATTATTTCTTTATTGATATTCACAAAAATATCAAAAGGAGATGATATATCTATTTAAATGTTTGATTTCTCTAAAGGCAAGAATTAAATAAGTATTCTTGTCTTTTTTTTGATCTTACATACATACTGAAGATTTAAATAATGATGCAGATATTATCCCTTTTTTGGAAGAACCTGTGGGGATAATTATTGTGAGAAATCAGGAAGGAAAACTATGTAAAGTTAAGGATAAGAAGTAATTAAGGGCAGAGAATTCAGTTCTCTGTTTTTTTCGTAAGAATTCGTAAGAAAAAGTTAATTGACATAGAAAATATTAAATGATACTGTATTAGTGTATTTAGTACACTGGTACAGTGGAGGTGAAATGAATGTTTGTGATTGATGCGCAAAGTAAGCTACCTATCTTTGAACAATTAAAGAAACAAATTCTAGAGTTTATAACAATAGGTGTTTTAGTACCTAATGATAAATTACCTTCTGTTCGTTCATTAGCATCACAAATTGGGGTAAATCCTAATACAGTCGCAAAAGCTTATCAAGAGCTAGAGTTACAAGGATTTATATACTCGGAAAAGGGGAAAGGCTGTTTTATCGCAGATAATGATTCTGATAAATTGATTCAGGAGGATAAACTTCAAGATTTTGAAGTTGTTGTGAAAGATATGAAACAGCATCATATCGAAAAGCAGCAACTATATAATGTAGTTGAAGAAGTTTATGAGGAGGGAAAGAAACATGTTGAAGATACGATCATTGACAAAGAAATATAAAGATAAAGTCGTATTATTGGATATGAATTTAGATATAAAAAATGGAAGTGTATTTGGGTTAATAGGTCCAAATGGATCAGGAAAATCAACTCTGTTAAGAATTATGGCAGGTATATCAAAGCCTGATGTTGGCTGTGTTTGCATAAACGAAGAAAAGGTTTATGATAATCCTGATGTTAAAAAGGATATCTTACTAATCAGTGATGATCCATTTTATTTCTTTAACGCAAGCTTAAAAGATATGAAGGAATTTTATCGTTTATGGTATCCAAATCTAGATGAAAGTATATATGAAAAATATCGTTCTATCTTCAGCTTAGATGAGAATAAGCCATTAAAGAACTTTTCAAAGGGAATGAAGAGACAATCATTTATTGTATTAGCACTAGCAATTTCTCCTAAGTATTTATTTTTAGATGAAGCGTTTGATGGATTAGATCCTGTTATGCGACTTACTTTCAAACGAGCAATCAGTAAATTGATAGAAGAGAAAGAAATGACGGTTATCATTTCTAGTCATAACTTGCGTGAATTAGAAGATATATGTGATACCTATGGTATATTAGAAGATAATAAAATTTACACTTCTGGTTATATTGATGATGCAAAAGAGAACATTCATAAAATCCAGCTTGCATTCCCAAATGAGAAAACTAAGGAAGATTTTAAAGAACTTGATGTATTGTCAATTCATATACAATCAAGAGTTGTAAATCTAGTTGTAAAGGGAGATATCATTAAGATTAAAAACTATCTTCAGACAATGGAACCATTAATGATGGAAGTACTGAAAGTAAATTTAGAAGAGATTTTTGTTTATGAGATGGAAAAGAAGGGGTATGGTGTGTATGAAGATTAATTTTAAAAAGTATTTACGTTATTATATAAATAGTAATAAACGATATATAATTTTAATCTGTCTTATTCTATTTTTAGCAATGCCTTTTCTAATGCTTAATTCCATCTTGGGATCCTATTCTAGCCCATTACAAGCATATGAAACAGGAGTAATATCCGTTAGTACTGTTTCTGTTGTGGCGGGCTCTATTTTATCGTTCATTATCCCTATCTTTAATTTCCGCTATTTGTATAAGAAAAGCAGTAATGAATTATATTTCTCTTTACCGATTAAAAGAGAGAAATTATTTAACTATACGTATTTAAGTGGGTTAATTTTATTGTTGCTTCCACTGCTAGTATATTATTTTATATGTTATGGTTATTGCGCAATTATTTTTCCAGGAGTACGATTATTATTTAAATTTTTACCTTTAGTATTTATTTTACTTCTTAGCATCTTATTGGTTGCTCAATACACCATTTTTACATTCTTAAGTGTAAAGTGTAATAATATATTAGATAGTATTTTAATCAATGGAAGCTATGTAGTCATGCCATTAATTGTATTTGTGACCGCACAAGTATTTTTTGAGAAGCAGATTAGTCAGATTCTTGGAAATATTGGGGGCTCTGTAAGTGAATTTTTACCAGTAGATATGCTTACAAGTATAGCTTCTTTGCCTTCAGTAATCTATGTGGTTATAGAAAATTTAAATATTGCTTTGTTAGGATATTATATTGAAAAATCATGTTTTATGGAAACAATCCCATATGTAATATATTGGGTTATTATTGGAATTATTTGTTTCTGGTTTGGAAGAAAAGCATTTATCGTAAGAAAACCAGAAGAGGCTCAAGAAAGAACTACAACAATCTTTGGTTATCCAGTAATTATTACGGTAGTTACATTTAGTTTATTGTTGTATATAATTAACTGGTCAACTGATCTCATTATTTCTAGTGTAATGATTGCGATGCTTTATTTCTGTATGATCTTTTTCTCAAATCGTAAAATCAAGGTTAAAGGAATACATGTGTTGATTTTTGCAGTATTATATGTAGGTACATTTGGTTTTGGACAAATTTATACAAAAACAAGTGGTTTTGGATTAGTGAAAGAATTTGTGGATGCTTCTACTGTTGAACAGGTGGAAGTTTTTGGAAATATAACGGTATATACTGATACATCTTATTATAAAAATTATAATCTTACTTTAAATGATAATCAAAATATTATGGATTATACTGCGCATACTAAGAAAGAAAAAGAAATTTCTTCCTTAATGGATATACAGAAAGAAGTAAGTAATCGAAATACTGATGAATATGGTGATGCTAGCTATTCTATAAGCTTTGCCATTACAACGAAGGATGGGAAGGAAAGATATAGAAATTATCAATTAGAACTTACAAAAGACAACGAAGAATTTTTGAACAAGATGTTAGAAAAAGTTAGAAAGTATAGTGATTTTAGATACAGCGTTTATGATGAATATAACGATGAATATATTGAATATAATTGATTTTTTTAGAAAAAAACCTATTGCTTTCAAGATGGTTTGTTGCTATAATTATATAGCACTTACTTTAAACCCACATGAGGTTTAAGGCGGAAGGAGAGTTAAAATGAAAAAAGGAATTCACCCAGAGTACCACCGTGTTATGGTAAAATGTACTTCTTGTGGAGCTGAATTTGAATCAGGTTCAACTCGTAAAGAACTTCGTGTTGATACTTGTTCAAACTGCCATCCATTCTATACAGGACGTCAGAGATTCGCAGCTGCTCAGGGACGTATTGAAAAATTCAACAAAAAATACGGACTTAAATAACAACAATTACAAAAAGAAAAAAGAAGTTACTGATGCTGATTTGCTTACTGTAACTTCTTTTTTTTCTTATATTTTATAAAGAATAAAACAAGAGCAACCTCACTTAATAAACCAAAGCAGATATAAATAAAAGGATAACCTAAAGTAGAAATGATATGAGGTATTGGTACCGTGGTTATGATAAACGCTACGGAAATTAATGTTTGGTACAAAGAGAATAGGATACTAGTTTCATTGCTGTTAGATGTTTTTAGTTGTATCTCCAAGGATAAGGAATTATCTTGAATAATGTTAAATAAACCGATAACACCTAATGTCAATGCATAACTTATATAAGATTGCATAAAAATTAATAATATAAATCCAAGAGAAGCTAGAACAGTAGATGCAACATATAGGTGGATTTTATCCCTTTGTTTGAGCTTTTTTTCAAATATTATTCCACCAATTATGATTCCTATATATAATAATGATTTAAATAAAGACAATATATTAGCATTGTTTTCATACTGTGTTTGTACAATGATAGGCATAATAGTGTTTAATGAGCCAAAAGATATAGATGCAATGGCATCAACTACAAATAATAATGTAATAATAGGATATTTTTGGATTATGGATTTAATGGTACTAAGAGAATGCTTTGGCTTATGTTCATCTTCAAGTTGTATGTTCCTTTTGTAAGCTTACTTTTATTGTAAAAAAACAAACACATAGTGAAGAAAAAACAAGCAATAAAAATTATAATTTTATCATTTAATATGCTATAGATAAATGCACCTATAATTGGAGAAAGAAAGTTAATTATATTTCTAGTAACTGCTAATAAATTATTAGCACTAGTTAGTTGTATAGTATCTTCAAAATCTTTTAACGCAGCATTACGGTATACATAATCTAAAGAACTGCATAATGAAGATAGTAAGGTAAAAATACAATAATGTAAGATAGATGGAGTAAATAGTAAGGATAAATATAGTATAATTTGACCAATATTCACAATATATAAAATCAGTATTGAAGAATAATTTTTTTTATTTATCCAATGGACAATCTGGTTTGTGAAAATGTTAGGGATAAATTGTAATGCGATTAACCAAGCGGTGACATTAATGTTCTTTGTTAAGTTGTATACGATAATAGGAATCGCTATTGAGGCAAAGGATTGACTACAAAAGCTAAGGCAATTTCCTAAAACAAAACATCTGAACTTTATATTTGTTTTAAAATCCTTAAACATAATATCACTTTCTTTTTTACATTTTATTTTATATATATTTACATGTCAATATATTAAAAACTCTCCCATAAAGGAGAGCTAATTAGCTTATTGTTTTGATTGGATGATATTCTTATAGCCTAGATAAGTAATTAAGAAATAAGAACCATATATGATCATAATGATACCGGCAGTGATTAAAGAAGACATCATGATATCACTTCGACCAAAGGAAACAACAAGGGTATTCACCATTTGGATACCAACAATACTATGAACGATTGCAAGTGCTAGTGGCATTATGAAATAAATCGCAATCTGCAGTAAAATAGAGTGATTAATCATCTTAGGTTCGGTACCTAGTTTATTTAGAATCATATAACGTTTCTTATTGTCATTTGCTTGAGATAATTGCTGAAGTGCTAGAATTACTGCACTCGCAATCATAAATACTGTACCTAAATATATACCAATATATGTTAGAATTACAGACATTCCTTTATTTACATCATAAATATCCTGTTTAGTGGTATAGTAGAAACTTGGAAATTCTTCAACTTCCCCATTGTCACTTTCTTCAGACATAGTATCCATAAAATAGTTCGCAAATTCTAAATCACTGATGGAATTAGTGGTATCAACATTCCAAATGATTTCATGTTTGTCTGCATTTTCCGGAATAAATTCATCAGGGACAACCATTGCTAAAATATAATTGTTTATAGAAGAACTTGTTCCGACAGTAATATTTTCATAGGAATCATTACTAACTTTTACTTTATGATCATATAAAGTAATCTCTGGTTTAGCTTTAAGAATCTGTTTTACTCCCTTAGATATCATTTCTGCATCCGTATATAAATAAACTTCATTTGAATTTAATGACAAAGGTTCATAATCTTGTTTTTTTAATACCTTGTTATAGGAACTTAACGGTATAATAGTAATATTTGTATTACTATTTAATTCTAAGAGACTTCTTGTATTTTGATCTGTGACATTAGCCAATAAAGAGGAGTCATTTAAATGAATATCAGCATAATATGTTGTTATGAATGATTGACTCTTGATATAATCTTCATTTAGATTTAGCGTTTTGATAGCGTCTTGCAGCAAGTTATCTTCTTTGTTTCTAAGGCTTCCATTAGGATAATATCCATATTCCGCAATGACAGAGAAATCGTATGGAGTACTGTTTTTAATAGTACTATTGATAGTATTATTTAAACTTAAACCAGTAGATAAAGCACCAATACTCAATAACAACATAATACATACAATGCTCATAGAAATGAAATTAGAATTAATGTTAGAATTAATTTGTCTAAGAATGAAACAATTTAAATTCTTAAAATAAATTCTTTTATTTGATTTCACAATTGTTAATAAGAAGCCAGCCAATGATAAGAAGAATAATAAAGTTCCAATACTTCCAGCTAAAATGATAGGGCCTAGTATACCAAATGCCTCTACACCATTGTGTAATGCAGTATAATATGCCCAGCCTAGACAAATTAGTGAAAGGATAAAAATAATAATTGATATCCATAATTTCTTAATTTTCAGTTCATCATTTTTCTTGTCCGCATTCATTAAGTCAATTAATTTATATCGATTTAATACTATAGTATTAAACAACATTGTAATGATGAAGATCAGTGAAAATGCAATTAAAGTCATTATCGTCCCAGTTGTAGAAAACACAAAGTGATAATCTAGAGGAACAGAAAACATATTTGCAGTAACAGCTGTTAAAATCTGAGATATGATTAAACCAAGGATCATTCCTGAAATTAAGGAAATTAAGCCAATCGTTAGGGTTTCATATACTAGAATTTTTGATATCTTTCTTCTAGGCATACCTAATAGAGTATAAATTGCCAATTCTTTTTTTCTTCTACGAATTAGAAAATTATTAGCGTAGAGAATAAGAAATGCTAATACAATCGCAACAAAAACTGATAAGAAATTCATAAGAATCGATAGCTGGTCAACCATCATATTTTGTGATTCATTCATCTGCATAACAGCTTGTTGTGATTGGAATGAATTGAAGGTATAAAATAGACAGACAGAGAAGGTAAGGGTTAAGAAATAGATAAGGTAATCTTTAAAGCTTTTCTTAACATTTCGAAGGGCAAGCTTATAATACATTGCTTGTGTCACCTCCTAATAGAGTTACTACTTCCATGATTTGGTTGAAGAACTCTTTACGTGACTGATTTTTCCTTATGATTTCATTGAATATTTTTCCATCTTTGATAAAAAGAATACGATGTGCATAGGAAGCAGTGAATGCATCATGGGTGACCATCATAATTGTCGCATGAAATTCTTCATTTAGACTTTCCATACAGTCCAGCAGCATACGTGCTGATTTTGAATCCAATGCCCCAGTAGGCTCATCAGCTAGAATCAAACTAGGATTGGTAATTAAAGCTCTTGCGGAAGCTACTCGCTGCTTTTGACCTCCGGATAATTGATAAGGGTACTTAGATAACGTATCTTGAATATTAAGTCTTCTACTAACTTCTTGAATTCGCTGATCGATATCTTTTGGATTCACCTTTTGTATTGTCAATGCTAATGCGATATTTTCATAAGCAGTCAATGTGTCTAATAAATTGAAATCCTGAAAGATAAAACCTAATTCTTTTCTACGAAAACTGCTTAAATCATTTCGCTTTAGTTTTGTAATATCTAAATCATTAATATGAATGTGTCCGCTAGTGACCGTATCAATGGTAGAAATACAATTCAATAATGTTGTTTTCCCAGAACCACTTGGACCCATTACACCAACGAATTCTCCTTCTTGAACTTTAAAGCTGATGTTGTCAATTGCTTTGGTAATATTCCCTCGATTGCCATAATACTTTTCTATATTCTCTACAGATAAAATTGTTTTCATTAAATGCCACCTCTTGCTCTTTCTTTCATCTTTTCACTTAATGATGATAGTTTCAACAGTAGGGTACTAATTAGAAACAATATGAGCATACAACAATAGACTCCGTGATGTAAAAATGTAGGAAATAGGACATTGATTACTAAAAGCAGCCCCATTAAGATAATTGTAATATGAAATGCTTTTGACCATATGTGTTTCATAGTAACACCTCCTGTACTTGTATTATACCTAGATATGAAAGTACCCACCATGTAACTCAATAACAATACACTTACATTCTTGTAAGGTAAAATAAATAAGAAAAAGAATTATAGCATAATATCCATAATTCTTTACTTCAACAACATTAGTTTTGAAATAGGGAAACTCAATATAATCGTTGTGCCTTGGTCTAAGACACTTTCTGCCTCAATACCAAGATATAGTTTATCACATAATGTTTTGCATAAATAAAGTCCCATGCCAGTAGCTTTTTCATGATTTCTGCCATTTGTACCAGTAAAGCCTTTATCAAAAATCCTTCCTATTTCACTTGGCTCAATTCCACAGCCATTATCTTGAATATAAAGTTTGATCATATCTTCTTTATCCTCTGCCCATACATGTAAAATACCAGTATCTTTAGGCATGTATTTTAAAGCATTGGATATAATCTGATTTAAAATAAAATCCAGCCATTTACTATCACTATAAATCATATGATCCACATCATGCAGTTCAACTTTTATTTTTTGATAGATAAATGTTTTAGAATGTTTACGAATAACCTTTGATACAGCAGATTGCAGATTTAATTCTTTGATGAGATAATCCTTTTCCGGATTTGTACTACGTGCATAGAACAATGCTTGTTCTACGAAGTCCTCTACTTTTTCTATCTCTTCCTGAATGCTATCTGATACTTCGCATGGATTATTTGATAGAATGAGTTTGCTGGCAGCTAGAGGTGTCTTGATTTCATGTACCCACATCTCTATATAATCTTTATATTCATTTTGAATAATGCGATACTCATTCACATGATCTGCCATGGATTTATTTGTAATACGCAATGTTTCGTATAAAATCTTACCATCCATAAACAATGGCTCGTCAATAACTTCTGTTAGAAGATATTTCTTATCTAATCCATCTAGTGTCTGCTGAAGACGTTTATAGAAGGTATATCTTCTAAGAAATTCAATAACTAAAACAGATAATACCATTCCCCAATGAAGAAGGGAAATAATAATGATAACTTCTGAATTGACCTGAATAGCGAATAAAAATACAATTGTGATTAGATTTGTTAGGAAAGCGATAAATAGAAAATATATTTTCTCGTGAAGAAACTCTCTAGTTTTCATAGATAATATATCCCATGCCTCGTTTTGTCTGAATTAAATCATCTAAACGTATATATTCTAGTTTTTTACGTAAACGATTGATGTTGACTGTTAAGGTATTATCATCTACAAATAAATCACAATCCCACATATGCTGCATAAGCTCGTTACGAGATACAATTTTATTTTTATTCTGGAATAGGCAATGCATGATACGTAATTCATTTTTTGTTAATTCAATGGATTGACCTTTATAAGTAACTGTACTTTTTGATATATCTAAAGTAATGTCATGAACAGTTAATAAATTACCATGGTTGTGTTCATAGGTACGTTGTAATAAACGTTGTATTCTCGCAAGTAATATTTGCAGGTTATATGGCTTTGTCACAAAATCATCAGCACCGATGTTCATGCTGATTAATTCATCCATATCAGAATCACGGCTTGTGACTATAATAATTGGCATATCACTTGTTTTACGTACTTCTCTACATATGTAATGTCCATCAATATAAGGAAGGTTCAAATCTAATAATAATAAATCTGGCTGTTCTTTTTGGATGATATTAACCATATGTTCAAAATCATCTGGAGCACTTGCTCGATAACCATTTTTAGTAAGGAAATCACTTAATTCTGTTCTTATTTTCTCATTATCTTCAATTATCATAATATGATACATGATATTTCACCCCTGTTTCATTCATGTATATAGTTTATCATAAGCAGATGAAAAAAGAATGTTTATTTATTAAAATGTAGTTCATAATGTTAGATTTTAAGTAAACTAAAAGTTTGGAGAAGCTGTAATAAAGTGATTTTAGGATAATGAAATTCATAATAAAAAAAGCAGCCTAGATAGCTGCCTTTAATCATAAGATGATTCTTTAATAAATAAATCTACTTCTATGATTTCATATAATCCTGATGACATATGATGAAGCAAAAGCTCTATTCTAGCCATTTCTTTTGTATGAAATAAAATTGGTACAACATCGTCCATTTCTATTCGTAAAGAACTTGTACTTCCTACATGAGAATTAATTCCATGAAACCAGCGCTTTGTTTTTTTACTACGAATTGCATACATATTCTATCCCTCCATAGCTACATCTTTCCCAATTAATGAAAGGGTATACATCTAACAGGAAGATTGTCTGCTTAAGATGAATATGATAAGTGCAATTAGTATGATACTTAGAATTCCTAAGACAGGAAATAGTATAAAACCAATAATTACTGAGATAGAAATAATAGTAATAGATATGATAATGGAAGATATCTTTGGTGTAGTACGTATTCTTCTAGCCATAAAATCACCTCCTACCTTACTCTATGTATATCCAATTTATTTGTCGAATGAAATTGCCTGTATTGAATAAGAGATGAAATAATATGAAATTAAATGGCAATACTAACAAAAGATACATCACGCTTTCATAAGATGTAATAGGTAAGGATGGTGAGGTTATGAATTATCGCTTAAATACACAAGCTTCTATGATTTTGGAAACAGCAAAACAAGAGGCGAAAGATATGGGCAATAACTATATAGGCAGTGAACATTTATTATTGGCAATTTTAAAAGATACGTCAACATTGTTATCTCATGTATTATGTGATCAGGGTATATATTATTATCAATTAAAAGAAGACTTAATGATTTTATTTGGTTTAAGAGATCAGGAAGTTGTAGAGATACAGATTACCCAGGTCGTGGAAGATATTTTACAAAGAGCATTGTTGTTGTTAGATGATCAGTTAGAACTAAATGTTAGTGTGGATTTATTAACTATTGCACTTCTACAAAGCAAAAGCTGTGTTGCTTTAGAAATATTGCATCGCTATGATCTGGAAGAAAAAGAGTTATTAATGCAATTTCATCTAGAAGATGTATGTGAATTGGATACGTATCAGGAATTAAGAAATTTAAATCAATGTAGAGATAATCAGGATATCGTAGGCAGAGATGAGGAATTAAATTTTATGATCTCGATATTGTCAAGAAAAGATAAAGCCAATCCATTATTAATAGGGGAGCCAGGTGTTGGTAAAACAGCTTTAGTTGAAAAACTGGCATCTATGATTGAAAGAAAAGAGGTTCCATCTCTTGCGGATTCAATTATTTATGAATTGCATCTGAATTCTTTAGTAGCTGGAACTAAATATCGAGGAGACTTTGAAGAAAAGCTTCAAAATATTATTCAATTATTAAAGAAATATCCAAATGTAATCTTATTTATCGATGAGATACACATGATGATAGGAGCAGGGAAATCAGAGGGCTCTATTGATGTATCAAGTGTATTAAAGCCATATCTGGCAAGAGGTTCTATCAGGTGTATAGGTTCTACAACCATTGAAGAATATGAAACTTATATTGAAAAAGATCGTGCATTAGAAAGAAGGTTTCAGATTGTAATGATTAAAGAACCAGATCTTTCCTCTGCAGTAGAAATGTTGAAGGCAAAGAAAAAAGATTATGAAGATTTTCATCATGTGAAAATAGAAGATGGTATCTTCGATCAGATTGTAAAATATTGTGATTATTATATTCCACAAAGAAAATTCCCTGATAAAGCTATTGATGTATTAGATTTAGCTTGTGTTTACGCAAAACAAAGAAAGATTAAAAAAGTAGATATAGCCTGTGTTCAAAAAGTAATGGAAACATTAACAAATATTCCTTTATCTACGCATAATAAGTTATCATATATTAAAACTGATTTATATCAGAATATTGTTTCTCATAAGAAAGTTATAGATAAATTAATGGCACAGCTAGAATGGATCAAGCAGGGGATTATTCGTAATCGCCCTTTAGGCGTATGGCTTTTTCTAGGAAGCAGTGGTGTTGGGAAACAGACATTATTGAATTCATTTCATAAGCTCTATTTTAATGCGGAAGAAATGATTGAGTTAGATCTGACTTATGGTAAGCAGAATCTAGATTATCATTTATCTAAAATACGAAGAAATCCTTATACGATTGTTCATGTGAAAAATCTTCATATGGCAAATATAGAAATATTGCAGTTTTTAAAACAAGGAATTGAACGTGGCTATTTTGAAAGAGAAAGTCAAAAAATAGATCTGCGTCATAGCATTATTGTGATGAGTGGTGATTTTCCATACTTAAAAAATAGCTCGTTAAAGTTCCAAGAAAAAATAGATCCCTTAGCATCTATCAAACGCTATCTAGATGATGATTTTGTTTCTATTTTTGATGAAGTTTTTGTATTTCAAGATCTAACATCACAGGATAAAGTGTGTATTATTCAAAAGATGTTGAGGGAATGGGAGATTTCTATAGAAGAAAAAACAATATTAGAGGCTGTGGAAAATAGTAATACGATAGAAGAAGCAACTAAAAAATTAAAAGGAAAAATCGTCAAGGCATAGAAATTGCCTTTTTGTAACTAAAAAAACACTCTTCTGCAAAATTCGCTAAGGAAGAGTGTTTTGTATACTATTTAGTATCTAATATAGAAGTACAATGCGGACATCTAGTAGCTTCTGATGCAATTTTACTTTTACAGAATGGACATATTTTAGTGGGTGGTTTCTCTTCAACGGGTTTCTTTACTCTGCTTGTTAAGGTGTTCATTGTTTTCACCATAACAAAGATTACAAATGCCATAATTAGAAAATCAATGACTTCAGTAATAAAGACACCATAATTTAAAGTTGAGGCATTTGCGGCAGTAGCTTCCTGTAATGAGCTATAATGCTTTCCATCTAAAGAGATAAACCAATTGGTAAAATCAATACCGCCAGTACAAAGGGAAATAATAGGCATTATGATATCATTTACCAATGATGAAATGATTTTTTGAAAAGCCCCTCCAATGATAACTCCAACAGCTAGATCTAATACGTTTCCACGCATGATAAAGACTTTAAATTCATTGATAATTTTTTTCATACGTGAAACACCTCTAAACGAAATGAATATTATGTTCTTTCATATAGGATTCAATTTCATCTGCTTCTTTAATGATAGATGCGGATAAATTGATACAGCCATCTTCTGTAACTAAGACATTATCTTCAATACGTATTCCAATACCTTCATCTTCTAAATATAGACCCGGTTCAATGGTAAAGACATTGCCTGCCTGTAATGGATAATTGCTTAGGGAAACATCGTGTGTTTCTAAACCTAGCATATGGGATACTCCATGCCAATAATAATCTTGTACAGTTTTCCCACGTTTCAACATACCTAATGGAGAAAGTTTTTGTTCATAAAATTGAATTAACTTCTGATTTAATTCTTTTAAAGTTATTCCTGGTTGAACTAGTGACATGATATATTTATTAGCTTCTAACACAATATCATATATTTGTCGCTGACGTTTGGTGAATTTTCCATTCGCAGGGAATGTACGAGTTATATCCGCATTCATATATGAACAGGCAGCTCCTAAATCACATAGCACCATACTATTTTTTTTAATCGTGGCATTATTACTGTCATAATGTAGAATTGTCGCATTTTTTCCACTTGCGATAATAGATGGAAAGGAGTGTTCACAATTATTTGATTTTAGGATGAAATCAAAATATGCTTCTACCTGATTTTCTTTCATACCACAGGCTACATGATCCATCATGTGATAAATGCCTTGTTTAGTGATTTCAATTGCCTGAGATAATAATTTTATTTCTGATTCATCTTTGATTAAACGTAATTGAGTCATGAAAGACGCAACATTATGTAACGTAATGTAAGGGTATTGTTTAAGCAGATTTCTTGTGAATTGATGAGCTTCACTATCTGCCTGGTATGGCTCCTGACGTGTAAAATCAGCATACACATCTACACTAGATGCATGATCATAAAAACGAGATAAGTGGAAGCCAAGAGTTTCCATGACTTCATCTATCCAATAAATATCGTCAATTTCGCTAATATCACTTGCGTCATCTGGTAAGATTCTGCCGCCTATCCATTTAGCTAATTCTTCATCGTAACGTTCAATGAACAACATTTCTTCTGTTCTCCCTTGTTTATTAAGTAGAACTAGAATCATATTTTCCTTATCTAATCCAGTTAAATAATAGAAATTTCTATCGACACTAAAAGGATATTTTTCATCGCCGACTTTATAGGGAGCTTTACCGCTAAAAAATAAAGCTATTGAATTTTCTGGTAATTGTTTTGTTAGGGATAATCTTCTTTGTTTATACATATTTGCCACCTCATCTTTTTGTATATTCTAACATATTTTATGAATTATGAAGATTCATTTCATGAATACTTTGGATATATTCATCATCAAATGTTAGTGGAGTATCGTTTTTTAGTTTTAATAGATAGTCCCTTGTCTTTCGAATATCTTCTTTATCTAGTGAAAGTGTGTGCCCTGCATGTATTTGTTTAAAATCTAAAGATAAGTAAAAATCTAAGGATTTTATATGTTCTTGAAGAAAATGTAAATTGGTTTGGACTAATGGTTTCTCTAGAGAATCACCTACAAACAAATGCTTTGAAACGGTGTCATAGATAGAAATGCTATCTATAGTATGACCCGGTGTGTGCCATAGCTGTAAGTTCTCTATAGAGTAAAGCTTGCCATCAAAACAATGATTAGGAAGATATAATTCTTGTTTACCCTTAAAGTAATCAAGCTGTTCATGAAGCTCTTGTTTACCATGTAGTAAAATCATTTCTTTGCATAGCTGATGAGCGATGATTTTATTTTCTTTAAAGCTATAATTACCCCATATATGATCAAAATGATAATGAATATTTATCAGGATAAATTTATGATTAGGGTATTGTGCCTTGATTTGATCCATATAATAAGAACCACAGAAGCTGTCGATGACAAAGATAGTATCATGTTGTTTAATCGTATAAACATATGTTAGATATGGTGTCAATTCTTCAAATTCATATGCAGTAATCATTTTTGTGATAGGTATTGTTTTCATATATTCTCCTTCTAAATAATATAGGTAGTGTCAAATAAGTTATGAAAGAATTTATTTTTTCATAACTCAATTCCATAG
>OLQY01001567.1_pt1 | contig 18718 bp, 20 predicted proteins | sample 1672851 | NCBI WGS metagenome assembly OLQY01 (sample SAMEA3136730, study PRJEB25190) | human gut metagenome | reverse complement strand
AGGTGAGCCTGGAGAACGCGACCAGACTGGCACGAGCGTTCCGCGCGGCGTGACCAATCTTTCCCGTTATCGGGGTCCGGCCTGTGTATCGGATGCGCACGCCGTCCAACGAAAGGCCTTTTATCATTCGTCCCGTCCGTCACCGGCATGTACTTCACGACGTACAATCGGGATATGGGAGAAATCACGATGGAACCGGCTTACCGCGGTATCGAGGAGGAGACCGTCACGCGTCTGCCGTCCAAGGCGTTCGACGAGTTTCTCAAGGCCCTCGACAGGCCGGTGCCGCAGACCGCCCGGGACCTTATCGGCATGGAGCCCGATTGGCTATGAGGTTCACGTCCCCGCGTAGGGCCTGGTCCGGCGACGTGCTCGACGGGTTCGACGCGGCGTCGCGCCCATCTACGAGCGGCTGCCGCTTCGTGCGCGGGACGCCGAGAAACACGGACATCGGCCGTATAACGTAAGTTGAAAAACAGCAGGCTCTCCGCCGCGGGACGGAGGGCCTGCCTTCGGGTGGAGAATCAGATCTCGGCCAGCGCCTTGTCTAGGAGCGTGCGCACCGCATTGCTGCGGCTCATGTGGTGTTTGCGCATGTACCGTTCCAGCTTCGCGTCGCGTTCGTCGTCCAGACGGACGCGGATCACGTTGGAGGCAGGGGTGCTGCCCACGGCTAGGGGACGGCCTGGGGCTCTCTTCAGCGCCTCGGATAGCTGCTCGTCGGTGTAGCCCCTCTCGGCCTCCTCGGCATCGGCCTTGAGCATCGCGGCCTCGTCGGCCGGCAGTTCGTCGTAGGAGAGGATGTCGTAGTTCATGTCCATTGCCTGCCTCCTTCCAGCAGTTTCACGTATTGGGTCCTCATGCGCATCGCATGGATGAGCGCCGGCCCCCTCGATGTGCCGGCCACCACCACCTCCAGGGAAGGCCGTCCGGTGATATACCCAGATACAGGACCTTGAGGGGGTCCTCACGCAGCACGAGGTCGCGAAGCGGATGCTCCACCACGTACATGGCGTCATCCGGTTCGATGCCGTGCTTGAGCGCCGAGGGGAATATGTTCACGACAATATTGTGACACAAAATAGGCGACGGGTCAAGGACGTATGGGGCACGGTCCGTCACGGCCATTGTGATCCAGTTGACGATCGAACTGCTGATGGGCATCGATCTCTTCCTGTTGGGATTGATCCTTTGCCTGGTCGCGTTGCCGTTGGAGGCCGCCTGCTGGTGGCGTTGGAGGCTGTCGCGTATGGACGCCGAAGCCGCCCCGGCCCTCGCCCGGGCGTTGTCTTCCTTCCGGGATTACGTCTCGGTTAGATGAGCCGCCCTGTTTTGTCCACATATCGATGGCATGCGTCGCATGGCTTGAGTGACACCCATGACAATGATCAGGAGGAGGCGTGCGATGACGGGTTCGGCTCATGGCGGTCCGGCCGACGACAATGATGTCGGAGGTGTTTTCCGCGTATGCGTGGGCGTGGAAGAATCGGCTCGTTCCGCCCCGTCGACGTGGGGTGTTTTCGATGAACCGTTGACGGATCATGATCTGCTGGTATTGTCGCGCGCGTTTGATTTTTCGGACGGGCTCAGGGAGCATTGCGTGCCGGCCGCGTGGGAGGCCCTTGATTCGACGTTGGATTCCGGTGTGCGCGAGCTTGTATCGCATCCGCCCCGGACCGAGGCCGAGCTTGCAGCGGCCATCGCGGGTTTGGGTCATGCCGTCGCCCGGCGGGCGGTGGATGGCGCGCTCGATCGTCTTCAGTCCAGATGGCTGTAACGCTGCACTTCGATGATGTTGCGGGGCAATCTGTTCTCCGTTTCCCCGGATGGCGCATGTTCCGTCCATCGTGTGGACTGGTTGGTCCGCCGGCAGTGGTCGGCTATCTCCTTTGATATGAGCCGCATGGTCTTTCCTGACGGTTCGGACGGTTTCGGTCAGCTGGGGCATGTACATGGTCCCATTATCCCCAATATCCCTTCTTTGGCCCGATATCGGCGGGATTCGGGCCGGCCCCGGCGTGGATGGCCGGATTGTGCGTCGCGTGTGTTGGGAGGCTTGCATGGCTGGTGGCGAGGGGAGGCGGGGGTCGTCGGGCAAGGCGTTCGTGGTGGCCGGCATGGCGGTCGCGGCCCCGCTGCTCACGGTCGTGGTCGTGTTGTTGTGCCTGGTGATCCTGGTGGTCGCGATCCTGCAGTCGGATTACGGCCTGGGGACGCGTTGCGTGACGGGCTCCTCATCGTGGGTGGATTGGGCGGTGTCGATAGCGAAGGACGATAAGCACGGGTATTCGCAGCCCAACCGCGGAGGCGACCCGGATTACGACTGCTCGTCGTTCGTGTGGGCGGCGTTGCGCCATGCGGGATTCGACGTGGGGTCGAGCCCGTTCAACACTGACGGCATGGATTCGGTGTTGAAGGCGGCCGGTTTCGAACGGTCGGATTTCAGGGATGTGGCGTCCCTGCAGGCGGGCGACGTCGTGTGGGCCGACGGTCATACGGAGATCTACATGGGTGATGGCGAGTTCGTGGGCGCGCATTGGGACGAGAGGCATGGGGTCGAGGGCAGGACGCCCGGCGACCAGACCGGTGACGAGATCGGCGTGACGTCCACGTTGAACGCGCGGTACACGCGCGTGTACCGTGCGCCGGCCTCGCAGGGCTCGCAGGCGGTGTCGGGCGGCACGTCGGATTCCGGTTGGGACGGGATGGGCGCGGAGCAGGCGAAGGCCGCATGGTTCGGCGGCCTGGCCGGTCCGGGCAATACGTGCGTCTCGTATCCGCAGGGCCAGTGCACGTGGGGCGCGTGCCTGCGCGCCTACCGTCTGGGGTGGAAGCATGTGGGCCAGTATTGGGGCGATGGCGGCATGTGGGCCTCGTCCGCGGCCGCGGAGGGTTACAGGGTGACGCGGACGGCCCCGGTGCCGGGCGCGATCGTGAGTTTCCCGCCCGGCGTGCAGGGCGCTGATCCGGCGGCCGGGCATGTGGCCGTGGTCGAGTCGGTGGACGCGTCGAAGGGCACGTTCACGATCAGCGAGATGAACGCGCATGGCCCGGTGTACACGTCGCGCGAGCTGCCCATCGCGGGCGGCGCGAACTTCATCCTTCCCAAGGACCCGATCCACGGGGCCGGCGGGGGTTCCTCGTCGGCGGCGACGTGCTCGGCGGGCGACCAGGACGGCGAGAAGGCGAGCGTGGAGGAGGCGAAGAGGATCGCGAAGCGCAAGATGAAGGACATGGGCTGGGATGACGGTTCCCAGTTCGAATGCCTGGACACGATCTTCACCGAGGAGTCGGGCTGGCGGTGGGACGCGGAGAACCCGGACAGCGGCGCGTACGGCATCCCCCAGTCGCTGCCGGCGGAGAAGATGGCCTCGGCCGGCCAGGATTGGCGGACGAACGCGGCCACGCAGATCGACTGGGGCCTGAAATACATCCATGACAGGTACGGGACGCCGTGCGGCGCGTACGCGGAACGCCGGGCCAAGGGCTGGTACTGAGATTATCGGCGTCCGTTCGGGTGGTTTTTCCGGGAGCGGTCGTCTCATGGCGTTCCCGGGCCGGCCGGCGCATGATTTTTCTTCTCCTTATTCCCGTACGCCGGCGGGCCGCTTTCCTTCACGGCCCCACGCCCCTCCCCCGGGCGTGGGGCCTTCCCTTTCTTTCCGGCCCGTTATCGGCCGTGGGCCGTGCCGGCGCGTGGTGGATGCGCGGGCCCGTGTTTCCGGGCCGTGGAGGCTTGTGATGAGGGAGGCTGTGATGTCCGGGATGGTGTTGGCCGATGATTCGCTGATCAACCTGTTCCCCGATCCCGCGTGGGATGTGGCGGGGTTCCGTGACCTGGCGGGGGGCGTGATAGCGGTGTGCCTGTACGCGGCGGTCGCGATGGTGATCGTCGGCGTGCTGACCCTGCTGCCGGGCCTGATCACGAACAACATGATGGAGCGCGCCTTCTCGTGGAAGCGTCTGCTGTGCGCGTTGATGATCCCGTTGACGATCGGCGCGGCGACGGGCGGGTTCGCGTGGGGCGCGGGCGCGTTCGGCGCGGACGGGCTGGCCGTGAACGACTCGTACCAGTCCGCGAACGGTCATCCCGACTGGAAGGGCGTGAAGAACGACGAGGCGAAGAAGTCGGACGATCTGGGCGGCGTGGTCCGGCAGTTGGGCGAGGACATCGCGAACCGTGTGGGCAAGGCCGCGGGCGACGCGATCGACAAGGCCCTGTCGACGGGCAAGAAGGCGTGGCAGTGGCTGTCCGGCGGCGACGGGAAGGGCAACGTGTTCCAGAAGGCCGGCCAGGCGGCGGGCGACGCCGCTTCGGGCGCCTGGGACTGGCTGTCGGGCGGGGACGGGAAGGGCAACGTGTTCCAGAAGGCCGGGGACGCCGCGTCCGGGGCCTGGGATTGGGCTTCGGGCGGCGACGGGAAGGGCAACGTGTTCGAGAAGACGGGCCGGGCGGCGGGCGACCTGTGGTCGTCCCTGTTCGGCTGAGCCGTCCGGCCCGTTATCGGCATCGGGCGTCGTACGGGCCCGGTGGCGGTGGGGAAAGGAGGGTGAATCATGACCATTATTCATCCAATCGCCGCCACCGCGTCCGATATCGTGCTGGCGTTGACCGACAACGACCTGTCCGGGTTCTCCGTGTCCCCGAACTGGACGTTCTTCCCGTTCATGAGCCTGGTGTCGAACATCGTGGGCGGCCTGTGGGCTTTGGGCATCTTCGTGGCGACGGCCGCGTGGATCATCGCCGCGTTCTCCTGGGTCGTGTCCAAGGCGATCCACAACAGCACGATGCAGCAGTACAGCGGCATCGTGTTCGTGTGGATCGCGCTGGGCATGATGCTGCTCGGCTCGGCCATGGCGATCGTCAAGTTCGCGTCCACGCAGGCCCTGTTCTGACCTCGGGGCCCGTCCCCTTTTCCTCCGGGCCCGTCCCGCCGTCGGGGCGGGCCCTTTCCTTTTCTCGTTTTTCCGTTGTTGGGAGGCTGTCGTGGGCGATATCGTCGAGGCGGTGCTGCAGAAGCTGTTCCCGTGGATGCTGGATCCGATGGGCAAGGCGTTGCAGGGCATGATGGTGGGCGCGTTCTCGTCGACCGCCGGATCCGTGTCGTACGCGGAGTGGAACGTGGCGATCACGGCCGCGAACAGGATCGGCTGGGTGATGGGGTTCGTGAACATGCTCATCTGCGCGGTGGGCGCGGTGCATGCGGCCGTGAAGGCCAGCCCGGCGGAGTCGGTCAAGTCGTTCGCGATGGCGGTGCTCGCATGGCCGTTGACCGCGATCTGCGTGAGCGTGATGATCACGTGCGAGGGGATCGTGAGCCTCCTGTCCGCGAGGATCCTCGCGGTGGGCGCGGACACGACCAAGGGCCGGGGCATGGAGTCGATGGTGTCGGCCATGTTCAAGAAGATCCTGGAGCAGGCGTCCGTCCTGCATTCGCTGACGATGCTGCTCGTCTATCTGGTGTTGTTCGTGGGCGTGTTCCTCCTGTGCTGCATGCTCGCGGCCCGCACCCTGTGCCTGGTGCTGCTGGCCGCGGTCGCCCCCTTGCCGGTGATGAGCGCCGGCTGGAAGGCGACCCGGCCGGCGATGCGCCGCTGGCTTTCGGCCGTGGTGGGCGTGATGCTGGCCAAGCCGTTGGCCGCGCTGGTGATCACGGTCGGGTCGGCGCTGATGACCTCGCAGACCACGTCGGGCGTGGGCGAGGGCAGTTTCTGGGATCTGCTGGTCGGCATCGCCGCGATCTACATGGCCTGCTATTCGCCGAAGATGATCATGCCGGTCGTGCAGTTCCTGGGCGACGACCGGAGCATGGGCATGCAGCAGGCCGCGAGCCAGGCGGGCCGGAACGCGCTGGTGACCGCGGCCCAGCTGACCCGGCAGGTCGTGACCGCGGCCGCCGGGGTGGCGACCGGCGGGGCCGCGGCGGCGGGCGTGCAGTTGCCCGGCATGGCGCAGGGCGGGCTGGCCGCCCTGACCGGCCAATGGGGGCAGGTCGGCGAACAGGCCGGAAAAATGCTCGCCGGCTCCAAGGCCGACGGCAAGGACAAGGATGATGGCGGCGGGGCCCGGGATTCCGGCGCCCATGCCGCCGACCCGTCGAAGGACGACGGGTACGAGCCGCCGGTCTCCGCTCCCCCGGGCCCGGATGGCTCGGCCATTCCGTCGCCCGATGGCGCGTCGTCCGCCGGAACCGCGCCCGGCGGCGAGGGAGGGGACGGCGGCCGGGGCGTCGCGGGCCGTGACGGTTCGGACGGTGCCGACGGGATCGGCGGCGAGGGAGGCCTGGGCGGCGAGGGAGGCCTGGGCGGCGCCGGCGGCGAGGGCCGGACCGGATCGTCCGGCGCTCCGGGGTCTCCGGGCGATCCGGGACCTGCCGGGATGCCCGGACCGGATGCGACGCCGGCGCCCCCGGTCTCGCCGCAGTCGCCGTCGGGCCCGGTCCTGGCCTGACTTATCGATGCGTTGCCGGGTGGCGTCCCCGTATGGGCGGGGATCGCGCCCGGCCCTTTTTCTTTTTTTGATCGGAGGTTGCTGATGGTGGATGCCGACGGCAGGGACGGCGGGGCGAGGGTGCCCACGGCGGCGTTCAGCCGCCTGTCGGCCACGAACGTCTTGTTCGGGTGGACATGGCCGCAGATCGGCGTGGGCCTGGCCGGCCTGGTCATGGTCGTGGGCGGCGCGGCGGCGGGCATGGTGCTGCCGTTGATGCTCGCTGGCGGCGTGGTCATGGCGTACGGGCTGATCCGTTACGAGGGGTTGAGCCTGATGGCGTGGACGTACGTGTGGCTGGCGTGGCGGCGGCGTGTGCGCGACGGGTCGACCCGATGGTCGGCGAGCCCGCTCGCCTCGGGCCGGCCGGCGGGCGTGCTGGGCGTGTGGGGCCAGGTCGGGTCCCGGGCCCAGGTGGTCGAGGGGTCCGGCGTGGAGGTGGTCGGAACCCCGTTCCATGGCGCCTGCTACCTGTTCGACCCGGAACGCCGGCGGGCGACCGCGGTGCTCGCGTTGAAGGTCGAGGAGTGGACGTTGAGCACGGATGCGTCGAAATCGTCGCGCGCGGCCGCCTTGAACGATCTGACCGCCCGTCTGGCGGACACGCCGGGAGTGGTCGAGCTCAAGGAGACCGCGCTCCTGCTGCCGGGAGCCGCGCCCGCGCCGGACCTGCCCGACGATGGCGGGTCGCCGGAGTGGATGCGCCGCGACATGGCGGAATTGTGGGCCCTGCCGGAGGTCATGACCCCGTTGGCGAACGTGAGCTACGTGTCCGTGACCTGCGACGTGGACCGGCTCAAGGGCGTGGACCACGCCCGGGGCCGGCTCACGGAACGCGAACGGGTCGGGGTCGCGTTGGGCGACCTGGTGAAGATGACCGTCGCCCCGGCCCTGGTCGAATGCGGGGCGCGTCCCGGTTCGGTGCGCTGGTGCGGACTGGACGACCTGCGCACGCTGATCCGGTCGGTTTCGGATCCGGCCGGCAACGCGGACCGTCCTCCGGTCACCCGCGACGAGCCGACGCTGGGCTGGTGCGAGGAGAGCCTCGACGGGGAGAGCGTGACCCTGGAATCGTGCGTGGCGCGCACCTGGTGGGTGACCCAGTGGCCCGACCGGCCCGTGCCGGCGGGCTGGACGCGCGACATCCTGCAGGGCGGCAGGATGATCGCCCTGACCCATATCTGGAGGCCCATGAGCATGGAGAAAAGCGAGAAGGACCTGAGGGACCGCGAGTCCAGCATCCTGCAGCGCGACACGTTGCAGAACCAGCGGAAACTGTCGCGCGACGAACGCCGTGAGCGCCGCGAGCAGCGGCAGCGAGAGGCGGAGCAGGACGCGAACTGGCCCGACACCGACCATCAGGGGTATATCGCCCTGTTCGCCCCGGACCGCGACATGCTGGCCGTGTTCGAACGCGACCTGCGCGTGCGCGTCGGCAAGTACCATCTGCGCCTGTCCGGCCTGCGCGGCCAGCAGCGGCAGGCGTTGACCGCGGTCCTGCCGCTGGGGTTGTGACCATGGGCGCGCACGGCCAGGAGGACTGGTTCGACGAGGTCATGCCCGGGTTGGACGACGGGCGGCCTGGTGGGAAACGGCGATTCCCATGGCCCGGCCGGCATGGGAAGGACGACGGGGACGAGGCCGAGGCCCGCACCAGGCCCCGTATCGGGGTGCGTGTGGGCGTGGCGACGGTGATCGTCACGGGTCTCATGGTCGGGGCCGGGCTGACTGCGGGCATGGTCTCCGCGAACCGGCGCGAACGGCTGGCCGACGCGTCGGCGGCGTGCGAACGATCCGCCCGGGCATGGTCCGCGGGATCGGCCGCATGGGGCCGGGACCGCGACCGGATCATGGGATCGGTCGACCTCGACGCGCTGCGCGCCACTGACCCCGATATGGCGGACACCCTCGAACGGCTTTCCGCCGACCCCGTCACGCCGGCCGGATGCACGGCCGGAGGCGACACGGCAACGCTCGACGCGGACGCGAAACGCATCTCCAAGGCCGCCGACATGCTCGCGAAACGGTCGGAACGGCTGGAAAAGGCCGTGGCGAAGGCCGGCCAGACGGTCGGCGACGCCGAATCGTCACGGGCCAGGAGCCGGCTCGAACATGCCGTGGCCGACGCGCGGGGCCTGCTGGCGGGGAGCACGGCGGACCAGTACAAGGTGCCGTACCTGTACCGTCGGCTCGGACAGCTCACGGAACAGGCGGCGGGGCTGCTCGACGACGGGTCCGCGTCCCCGGCGGACATGGACCGGCTCTCCCAGGGCATCGACTCCATGGTCGCCTCGCTCGCCTCCGGCACGCGATGACGGGCCGCCATACGGTTATCGGCCCGGCGCACGCGTGTACGGACAAACGGATCAGGAAACAGGAAGGAATCGGTCATGCCGTGTCGGTCAGAGCGTTCCGGACTCATCGAACGCGCCATCCTCGCGCGATCAATGGGGGCGGGCCGATGATGCACCTCGTACTCGTGATCGCCGTCGTTTTCGTTTTCGCCGCGTCCTGTCTGCTGACGTTCGCCCTGTGCCGTGCGGCCACGCGCCGCGACATGCTCGAGGCCCGTTGGCGTGAGGAGTCGGCCGGTTCCGTGGGCGAGGAGAGCCATGAGAGCGCATGAAACGCTTGAGCGTGCCGGGCGTCATGGCGGCTTCCCGGCCCGTGGTTCCGCTTCGGGCCTGTTGGCGGCCTGCCCGTCGGACGGCAGCCACGACTTCTACCTGTCGATGATGCTCGACGTTCCCGTGCCGCGCGTGCCCGTGCTGCGCGCACGTCTGCAAGACTCCCGCCGAGGGGCGCAACGCGCATCCGACGCACAGGAAGCTGGCCGCGTGGTGCAAGTGCAGCGTGGGCACGGTCAAACGCCACTTGTCATGGCTGGAAGGGGGACGTGTGGTGATGGAGCAGCGGTTCCGTCTGCGTGACGGTTCGCCGGTCGTGCCGCGCTGGCGCCGTTGACGATATAGGCGTCCTTCGTGGGTGTCGGCGTCGGCGATCATGTGCTTTTTCCGTTCAGGGAGGTTTCGTATGGCTGATGCTCCTGCCGGGGTCCGTGCCGGCAAGGCCGGGGGTCCGCATGGGTTGCGGGTCCTGTCCCCGGCCGATCCGGGGTATGTGGAGTGGTGCCGGTCCGGCATGCCCCAGAGGATCCGTCTGCTCAAGCTCGCCGCCGAGAAACGCCGCCGGATCGAGCAGGGGGTGATCTGTCCGAAATGCCATAGGCGCCGGGTCCGTGCCGGCGACACGTTGTGCGCCCAGTGCCGTCACTTGGAGGATCTGCCCCGCTGCCGGGAATGCGGGAGGCGGACGAGCCGTCCCGTGGACGGGTTGTGCGCCCGATGCCTGAAACTGGTCCGGGAACAGGCCAGGCCGATGTGCCCGAAATGCGGCAGGTGCCGGTGCCTCGAGGGCGAGGACATGTGCGGCAGGTGCCGGGCGCACCGTGTGTTGCCATCCTGTTCTCGTTGCGGCGCGCCGCGGCGGAAGGGCTCGCCGGACGGGTTGTGCGGCCGATGCCGGCAGCTCCTTTCGGGGAAGGCGAGGACATGAACCCGATGGACGTGGCCTTGGAGGCCCTGTACTTGCTGGGTGTACTGATGTGCTGCGCGCTCCTGTCACGTGAGGAGGGCTCGCGCGAGGGTCTGGGTTCGCGTCGCGCCTGTCTGTTCATGCTGGCGTTGGCGGTGGAGGCGATGCAGGCGGGGTTGGGTTCGCTCGCGTTCCGGGAGCCGTGGGGCGCGCCGTTCGCGCCCTGGCAGGCGTTCGACCTGACAGGAGCGGTACTGGCGGACCTGTTCCTCGCATGGGCCCTGCTGCGCGGCGACGGCGGGGCTCCCGGCCCGGACTACCGGTGACGCGTACCGCCGGTCATTCCTCCCGTTCGTGTTCGTGTTCCACCTCGAAGCGGATCTTGAGCCGCGTACGGCCGCGGCGGGCATGGCGCGCGATTCGGCTTTGTCTGCCCTTTCCACCCTCCCGGACGTTGTGGCGTGCGTGGCGTCCCCGCGCACGGACGCGGGCAAGAAGATTTCTTGCGGCCGCCATGACGCGCAGGAGCGACAGCGCCACAAGGCAGCCGATGGTGAGCAGCGCCACCAGATCGTGGTTCCGGGCGGCGGGCAGGTTCAGGATGATTTCGAGGATGTCGAGCATGGCCTCGACCAAGTTTCTGATGTATTCCATGTGCCGTGGTATGCGTTCGCTGGCCATGTTTATGCTCGCAGCCGATTCTGGTAGACCTTCAATCTGCGTACGATGCCCGGTGTCGACAATGCCTACACGGAATTGGCCCTGTCGTTGGTCGGCGACTGGCTCACCCATGTCTCCGAGAAGGCGGCGTGTTTCCGTCTTTGCCGAACCGACGATATCCAGACCGTATGAGTCTGGCTTGGTGACCCCCGATATGCGTGTTTCCGGGTGCAACCATTACGGGTATCATGCCGGGAAACGGCTTGTCATTGGGAATGCATGGGGATATGTTTAATCGGGTACCCCGATATATGTAGGGTGGGTCATAGGAGGATGGCATGAGAGAGAACACACTGAGGAACGCTCCTCTCGACGGGCTGAGCATCACGCTGACCTGGTCCATACCGGAAAACCCGCCCTCACAGGGTCCGGAGGATTTCTTCTCGAATTATCAGCTTCGTTTCAAGGATTCCCAGCCCGATGGTTCGATTATCTGCATCGTCAAGAACGACGGCTGGTCCACAGGCGATTACCCATACAGCTACCAGCTGCAGAACGAACGGGAAGGCATCAGCTTCGACCTGGACGTCGACCGGTTCCGCATCGACATGACAAAGCCGGATAACTATTCCAACTGGGATTCCTTCGCTCCCGTCATCGAATCGGGCATAGACATACTTCTACAGGCATTGAATAAGACCGTGGGTGCCACGTGCTTCGATTCGGTTTCCATCCGGTATGACGACTGGTTCCCGACGGAAATCACAGGAAGGGATTCCTCCCATTTCATCAGGGACGTTCTTGGTTTTTCCATCGCCCTTCCCGACCGGATTGACGAAGGATTCCCTTCCAAAGGTGATGAATCGGTCCAGGCATACGTCAATCGGCATCTCGCCGGCTGCGGATTGGACGCGACCATCAAGGTGGCGGACATGACACGCATCGCCGGACGCCCCGCGGATCCCAGTCGTGCAGGCGTGGCCCTGATGATGCAGATCTCGAATCGCTCGTCCATCGACACGGACCTGCGTTCCGTGATGGATTCCCTGTCGGAGGAACATGACATCGCGCATAGAATGTTCTTCACCCTCATCGAGCCGATAAGGGACACGTTCGGCGTTGGGGAGGACCAATGAAAACAGCCGAACTCTTGGAGACGCTTCGGACGAGGCAGCCCCTGTCCTGGAGACAGGTGAGGGACCGTCTGTCGCTCTCGCTTCCCCGCCAATCGCGACTCGATCTGGCATCAGACGACAGATACCCGCAGGAATCGGACTACGGAGGCGGGTCGGCCATCGTGGATTTCCTGGACATGAAAGATGGCTGGGCCGGCCCCGGCACGTTCGCGCCCTCCCGGATGATCATTCGGAACGCGCGCGCCTTCCTGTCCCGGGTCTCCGCTGTCAGCCGTATCGTGCCATGCGTTTCCCCTTCCCCGAGAGGAACCATCAACATCACCTATTATCTGGATGAGGACAGGGACATATCCGTCGAGGTGGGCGACGACGAGCTGGCTTCGTCCACGAACCTTGACCGTGATGACCTGTTCCTTGTCTGGAACCGGGATGATGCCATCCCACGGCAGCTTCTGGAGGCTTTGGCCCAGGGACGCCCTTTGACCCGTTCCTGGAATTCCCCGTCCCGTGGATGGTCCGTCAGATGACGTCCGCGGAGGATTATCCGGATCATGTGGACGATGCGGAGCAATTACTTCGGGCCGTTCTGACCAGGCATCACATCGAACGTATCCCATTGCCGGACGGTACGTTACGACTCAGAATCTCCCGGGATTTCTTCCTGCCATTCAGATCCGATGAAATCGGACTATCCGCGTTCAGGGAGCTGGCCGGCAAGGATACGATTCGCAGGCATGCGGATTCCATGTTCAGCTATTGCGGATTCGGTCGCACCCAGTGCGCGGATATGCGAGAGATCGATGCGGAGGTTGAAGCCGCCCCCCATTCCAAAGGCTCCGGAGCACGCGAACATCGATCTCAGCGGGCTGCTGACCGAAGAGGATATTCGCTTATATCAGGCGGCCTCCGAGGCCACGCCTCATGGAAAGATCCGTCCGGTCAATCCTCATGCATGCCGCAAGGTCTATGCCGTGCTGGATCTGTTGAGGGAACGATTCACCGTGGAATGGGATCCGGAATCCAAAGGTTATCGCAAGGCCATCCGTCGGCCCCGATGATTCCTCACGCCGCCGGCATGGACGGGATCCAGCGTACGCCGCCCTTCTGTGGCTCCTGGTTGCCGTGGCTTGCGTGTACTGGCATTTCGGGAAGGGGAGCGCCAGCCGTCCGGCTTCCCCTTCCGCTCCCCCGATATCGGCGGATTGTCGGGTGGATGGCATGCCGGCCGGCGGGATCGCCGGCCGTGGAACAGGATGTGTTCATGCGGACCGTCCCTCTCTCCCGGAAGGGGGTGCCGGCGGCTGGTCCGATGATAGGAAAGGAACGAGGATGAGCGAAGAGGACAAGGTGCCGTCCCCGGACGGCGTGGGCGTGGTGCCCGAACCCGAGCCCGAAACGGTTCGCAGGCGTCCGAAGTGGCTGGCACCCGTGGCGGCGGGTTGCGTGCTGGTGCTGCTCGCCGTGGGCGGTGTGGCCGGCTGCCGTGTGTGGTCGGCGCGCGAACTGGCCGAGGCGAGGGAGGCTTGCGCCGTGGCGGCGGACGGGGTGCGTGGCGCGGCGAACGACTACAATGCGGTCGTCAACGGGAAGGCCGCCGACGCCTCGGCGGTCACCGTCGACCAGGTGAAGGACGCGAGGACCGTGGACGCGCTGGCCAAGGCGTTGAAGACCACGGTGCCCGAGTATGAGGGGTGCTTGGCCGGTTCCAAGGCCGGTTTGGACGAGGCGACGTCGAAGCTCGACAGGCAGGCCGCCTGGTACAAGACCCATGCCGCATCGCTCGGGAAGGCCGTCAAGGCGGTGGAATCCTCGAGGCTCGACAGGACGGTCGAGGACGCGGAGAAGCTGCTCGCCGATTCGAAGGGCAGGGTCGCCGACGAGAAGACCCGTAGCATGTTGGAGCAGGCCATCAAGGACAGGGACGCGGACGCGATCGGCGAGGCCGTGAACGCGGTGGACGGGTCGGTCAAGGCCAAGGCGAAGGCCGACGCCGACGCGAAGGCCAGAAGGGAGGCCGAGGAGAAGGCCCAGGCCGAACAGGAGGCCCAGGCGGCCGCCCAGGCGGCCGCGGCCCAAACGCAGGCGCAGCAGCAGGCGCAATCCTATGGCGGCGGCTACTCGTACGGCGGCGGCACCGGCTACACCGGTGGAGGCTACACCGGTGGAGGCTACACCGGTGGAGGCTACACCGGTGGCGGCTACACGGGAGGAGGCTACACCGGTGGCGGCTACACGGGAGGAGGCACGTACACGCCGCCCGCGACCGGAGGCGGCAACGGTGGGGGTTCCGCCTCCAGCGGACCAATCAGCGGAGGACACGGATGTACTACTGATTGTCCTCCACCATCAAGCGACGGTCTGATTCATCATTAACGACTATCAATAAAGTCCATAAGGGTCTTGCTCGAATTTCGGGCAAGACCCTTTTTATTTCCAAGTTCTCTTTTCCCTGTGTTTTTCCTGTGATATCGGTGTGGTTTTCCGGGGTGTGCGGGTGGGGGTCGTGGAGTCCGGCCTGTGGGACGGGTTCCGTGAGGGGCGGGAGAGGCCCGTCCTGTTGATCAACACAGGGAGGAGACCCTTATGGGTTTTCGTCATGATAGGGCGTCGGCCGGGCGGAGTCATGAACCGCTCGCGCGTGGCGCGCATGGGGCGGGGCCGGCACGCACGGTGCTTGCCGGCCTGGTGGCCGTGGCCACGCTGGCCACGGGCGGCCTGGTGGCGTCGACCGCGTATGCGGGCGGCGCGGGAGACAACCGTCCGGGCGGCGCGACCGGCGGCCTTCCCGCGGGCATGTTCTGGCAGTACAAGGACGACGCGTCCGGCAGCTTCGGTCCGGCCGCGAACGCGGACGGCTCGCCGCGCATCGCGTCGGTGGAGGCCGCGTACAAGCGTGCCGGCGTGAGTGTGGTGAACGACGGCGTGTACGACGGGCCGGGGGTGATCCGCGATACGTTGCGGGGCGCGTTGTCGAAGTGCGTGGCCGGGTTCCGTCAGCGTCATCCGGGCGAGGGCGACGGCGACTGCCGCGTCGTGGGCGTGGGCTCGGTCGCGGGCCAGCAGGGCGGCAGATGGGTGTACAACGGGTCCGGCGGCTATTCGGCGTCCGAGTGGTACTCGTCCTGGGACTCGCAGATCAAACCGTATACATATAACTATGCCGGCACACAAAGCTACCGTACCTCAGATGGCTTTGATGATGATCCGTCGACCAGCGTGGACAAGATCGCGTATGACAACATCGCGCGGGCCGGTGCGACGCCGAACCTGATCATCATCGTGCTGGACAAGTACCAGCCGAAGCCGCCGGAGACGCCTCCGGCCCCGCCGACGAAGAAGGTGGAGCAGGGCACGAGCGCTGATGGCATGTCGAACGAGACGGTGATCTCGACGGGCACTGGCGTGGGCGGCAAGAGGATGGTCGTCCAGGATGCGATCGATCCGAACGGCATGGCGTACAAGGTCACGGGCCAGAAGGTCACGGACACGACCACCGGCCAGGACGTGTCCGCGAAGTTCACGTTCAACACGGCGGACGGGCAGCCGGCCCCGAACGATGTGGCCACGGCCACGTGGAAGGGCGGCGACCTGCCGGAAAGGCACACATTCGAATACCGTCTGACCATCACGGTCTCGCTGCCTTCCACGTCGAAGGTCACGGACACGCCGTCCGTCACGTGGAACGACAAGGGCACGGGCAAGGCCGACGGCCACGGGTTCCCGACCTGGCGGCCGAACCCGGACAAGAGCTGGATCCTGTACCGTGACGGCAAGTGGCAAGCCGTGGTCGATCCGGGCGAGACGAACAAGACCGGCGCGGACGACATGAAGTTCCTCGACGGGGACACGGTCGGCTCCGCGGTGAACGGCACCGTGGACCCCGGTCTGAAGGAGGCTCCCGCCAAGCTGGAGCTGACCGACGACTGGGCCGCCGCCGACTATCTGGTCGACCCGCAGGACGCGTCGAAGATCCGCGTGTTCGCGGCCGAGGCCGAGCCCGACCGCACCGACACGGTCGACGGCGCCACGGTGAAGCACTACACGCAGACCAGCGTCGCGGACATCGCGAACAAGGGCACCGACGTGACCGACATGTTCGACATCAAGGTCGAGGGCACCGTGGCGACCGCCACCGCGAAACCGGACTATTTGAAGACCCTGAAGGGCATGAGGAAGGGCCTGCAGCTGACCCTGCTCGTCCCGTTCACCGTGAACTTCGCGGACGGCAAGGGCGCGGCCCGGGTGCGCGAGGACTTCGGCAGGAAGCCGGGCGACGAGGTCACGTTCTGCACCTCGCCGGACGGCAAGGAGCTGACCAACAAGGGCAGCCAGACCGTGAACGGGCAGACCGAGCCGACCAACAAGCCGAAGATCTGCGGCTACGTGCCTCCGGTGAGGAAGGACGTGATCGCGGAATCCTCGCAGGGCGGCGGCCAGGAGAGCGTGGACGGCAAGGTCGTCCACCCGGGCCAGAAGGTCGAGTACCAGCTGACCACCGAGCCGAAGCTGCCCGCCGACCTGGCCACCATGGTCACGAGCGTGGCGTTCACGGACTCCTATGACGAGAACCTCGTGCCGGACAAGCAGACCGTCGAGATGATGGACCTGAACACCGGCAAGGTCGTGCCGAAGTCGAAGTACGCGACCAGGTGGGATGAAGGCAGGCACCTGTTCCAGCTGACCGTGAAGGACCAGTCGCTGATCGGCCAGTGGCGCGCCTCCTCCAGCCCGCGCGTCCAGATCCGCTTCGAGGGCACCGTCAGGGAGGATGCCCCCGCCGACCACAAGATCGGCAACAAGTGGGTGCTGACCCTGAACAACAGCCTGACCCCGTCGAACGAGGTGTTCAACCTGCCGCCCGTCTTCAACCCCTCGAAGAAGGACACCCAGTCCAAGGAGCAGGGCGACCCGACCGTCTCGATCGACGGCAAGACGATGCTGCTGGGCGACACCGGCCACTACACGATCGACCTCGACGCCACGCAGAAGGACCAGGCCTACAAGGTATGGCGATTGGGCCTGACGGATGATTTCGATGACGAGTACGTGAGCATCGACCCGTCGAGGATCGAGATCACGGGCGACGACGGCAAGGACTACACCAACGCGTTCAACATCCAGGTGAGGGACGGCGTCGCCTACGCGTACGCGAAGACCGTGGACACCGAGATCCCCGCGACCGGCGAGACCGTGAAGGGCGACCCGCAGCCGACCGATCTGAAGGCCTACGCCGGGAAGTCCGACAAGGACCACGACCCGTTGAAGGACCCGGCCATCGACCAGTCGCTGCTCGGCCAGCACTACGCGGTCACCCTGCCCTACACGGTGGTCAAGGTCACCGACGGCTACGTGGTGAAGAACACCGCGGTCCAGATCGTCAACAACGTGAGGAAGAAGACCAACACCGTCTCCAACCCGTTGAAGCCGATCAACCCGAAGAAGGACGTGACCGTGAAGGTCGGCGGCCACAGCGTCGACGGCAGGAGCGTCTACCTGGACTCCACGTTCCTCTACCAGCTCGACAGCTCGATCCTGCCCGCGGACCGCGCCTACCAGAAGATCGCGAACTGGGGCATCACCGACCAGCTCGACCCGGCGTACGACAAGGCGACCGGCCAGTGGGCCGTGTACGCGGCCCGCGACCTGTACCGGGGCGGCGAGGCCATCGCCAGGAAGGGCGAGAGAATCGCCGGCAGCGGCTTCGACAGCTCGAGGTTCGGCGGCGACATGTTCACCGCGAACATCGACCCCTCCACCGGCCTCGTGGACATCCAGGCCACCCAGGCGTACCTGGACCTCGTGTCCGCGGACGACGCGCACGAGCAGGGCTGGCGCGCCTACGTGCAGGTCACGCGCGTGAAAGTCACCGACCGCCACGAGAACGTGTTCACCGAGCACGTGAACGGCAAGGACCTGACCAGCAACATCGTGTGGACCCGCACCCCTGACCTGACCCCGGGCATCAAGCTCGAGAAGTGGGACAGGAGGAGCGGCTGGCCGAAGGGCGACCGCGACGACTCCAAGGACGCGCTCGACGGCGCCAAGGACGGCACGACCATCGTGTTCACCATCAAGAACACCAGCAAGGACGAGGACGGGCACGGCGCATGGTTCAAGGCCAGCGACCTGAAGCTCGAGGACCACACCATCGTCGGCGACGGCGAGGTGAAGGACCTCAAGTACCCGGACAACTGGTCCACGCTGGTCCTCAAGCCCGGCGACTCCGTGGAGGTGACCGGCACGCTCACCGGATTCACCAAGGACAGGCACACCGACCGCGCCAAGGTCACCGGCACCCCGTTGGTCGAATGCCCCGTGGTGGACAAGGACCCGTTCGGCGACGCCTCCGGCAAGCCGTCCACAGGCGGCGAAGCCGGCGACGGCGACGGTCCCAGGCAGGTGACCGTCGGCGATCGCACGCTGTGCGAGGACACGCCCGTCGAGTCCAACACCGACGACTGGAACGGCCGCCGGTCGCTGCTGGGCGAGACCGGTTCCGCGATCCTGCCCGTCGGCGTGGGCGCGCTGCTCATGGCCGGCATCGGCGCCGCCGTCGTGATGGTCCGCCGCCGCAAGTCGGCGCATGACGACACGGACGCGGCCCTCATGCCGCGCCACGCCGCCTGACCCGACGGGGCCCGTCCGATGCGCGTCGCCGCGTGGAAGGGCCCCTTCCCGGGGCCGGCGTCCCGACCGGGACGCCGGCCCCTCATCCATGCAACGACATCGATCACTCCCCTCCTGTTGGGGAGGGGGCGGGCGCGGCATGCGGCCGCGCCCATAGGAGAAGGACACGATATGAGGAACATCATCCGCATCGGCGCCGGCACGGACGGCCGGAACCGGTTCGTCGCGATCGCGTTGGGCGTCGCCCTGGCGGTCGGGCCGGCCGTCGCGC
>OLQY01001557.1_pt1 | contig 18785 bp, 15 predicted proteins | sample 1672851 | NCBI WGS metagenome assembly OLQY01 (sample SAMEA3136730, study PRJEB25190) | human gut metagenome | reverse complement strand
CTGCTTCAGGTGGTATGGGTGTTGCGTTTAACGCACTGACAGATACATATCTTGCACTTGGTGCAAAATTACCTTACATTCATCGTATCGCTACAATTGCAGCAGGTACACTGGATACTCTGCCTCACCAGGGTGCTCAGATTACATTGCTTGGTATCTGCAAGCTGACACATAAGGAAGCCTACTTTGATATTGCGATTACACAGATTATTATCCCATTTATCACATGTGGTCTTTTCATTGTTCTTGCTCAGATGGGATTATAAGAAGTGTTTAGAGGCCTGATTTTAGGTGTATTTGAATTGAATAAACAAGCGAATAATTAAAATGTGAATGTTTCAAAAGATGTCTGATGACAGAATGTTGTCAGGCATCTTTTGTCGTGCTAAAATAAAAGCAGTAATGATTACGAACAGGAGGGATTCATATGAAGGTTTATGAAGGTGCGATTCTGACGTGCGATGCCAATGATCAGGTAGCACGTTATCTTGTAGAAGACGGCGGCAGAATTTTATATGTAGGAGATGAATTGCCGGAAAGATATATCTCTGTTCGTCATGAGCGGCTTGGAAAGAAAGCATTGATTCCGGCCTTCACGGACAGCCATATTCACTTTGCGAGTTTTTCCACATTTCATGCAGGATTGAATGTCATGAATGCTGCCAGTAATGAAGAGATTCTTTCGATGCTGTCTGATTTTGCAAAGAAAAGTGACCAGAAGATGCTGATCGGTTTTGGTGCATCACCCTATTCGGTTAAGGAAAGAAGGCTTGTCAACCGAAATGAGCTGGACCGGGTTTGTCCGGATAAACCGGTTTTCATGGGGAAATATGATGGACATGCCTGCGTTGTGAATACGAAACTCTATGAGCAGGTGAAGGATAAAGTGTCGGGGCTTCGTGGCTGCCATGCGGATACAGGGGAAATGAATCAGGAAGCCTTTTTTGCCATTTCGGATTATGTGACGAATTCGATTTCAGTACCACAGTTGTTAAAGAATATGCAGAAAGCCATTGATTATATGGCTTCTAAGGGGATCGGAATGATCCACACGGTAAGTGGGGTGGGGTTTGTCAGAGATCTGGATGTGGATTTGGAGAGATGGTTTGGACGTGGGCTGAATAACGGTATGCAGATGCGTGTCTTTTTCCAGACCATGGATGTGAAGAAAGTACAGAAACGGCATCTGCCGAGAGTGGGCGGATGTTTTGCCACTGCGTTAGACGGCTGCTTTGGTTCAAAGGATGCAGCGCTTCGTGTGCCTTATGAGAACAGCGACAGCAAAGGTGTTTTGTACTACAGTGATGCGCAGGTGGCAGAATTCTGCAAAAAGGCCAATCGTGCCGGACTGCAGATAGAGATGCATGCCATCGGTGATGCGGCTTTTGATCAGGCCACCAGAGCTTTGAAAGCGGCTTTGGATGATTATCCGCGGGAAGATCACAGACATGCCATTATCCATGCCTGCCTGCCGACGAAAGAAGGCATCGATATCTGTGAGAAATATCATATTTTGTTGCCGGTACAGAGCGCATTTATAGATTGGCCTCAGGAACCGGATGAATACCTGGAAGATATTCTTGGCGAGAGAAGTCAGCGGTTGAATCCGCTGCGGACATTTACGGAACATGGCATCATGATGAGTGCCGGTTCGGATGGACCGTGTACCGACCCGGATCCGATTGAATGGATGTATCGTGCCTGCAATCATAGTGTCCCGGAAGAATCCCTGACCGTACAAGAGGCACTTAAAATGTGCACGTATAACGGTTATTATACAACATTCGATGAAAAAGAACGAGGCAGCCTGGAAACCGGTAAAATCGCAGATATGGTTATTTTATCAGAGAATCCTTATGAGAAAGATGTCAAAAATCTCCGGGATATTCAGGTTAAGCAGCTTCTGCTGCAGGGACGTCCGTACAAGCCATTAAAGGGCAGTGCGATTAGCCAGGTTCTGAAGGGTATGAGAAGCAGGAGCAAAATCTAAATGGACAATTTAACATTAAAAGTTATAGCCAGAATTTATACGGATTTTGGCGAGAAGTTTGGTGTGCCGAGGCAGAGTGGACTGGTTCCTGAACTGACCGGGAAGATAATATTTGAGCCGGAATATCGTGTGCCGGAGGCACTCTCCGGGATAGAGGGTTATTCGTGGCTGTGGCTTTTGTGGGGATTTTCGGAATCACCCAGGAATAAATGGTCACCGACGGTGCGTCCGCCAAGGCTGGGAGGCAACAAAAAAGCGGGTGTTTTTGCCACACGTTCTCCTTTTCGACCGAATCCGGTAGGCATGTCTTCTGTGAAAATAGAGGACATTCAGCTTCAGACAGATGAAGGACCTGTGATCATCGTTTCGGGTATTGACATGATGAACGGCACGCCAATTTATGATATTAAACCCTATCTGCCTCATGTGGACTGCCATTCGGAGGCACTTGGCGGCTTCAGCGGACAGTTCAAGGATTACAGGCTGAAAGTGTCATGTGCTTCGGAATTTCTGATGCTTTTTCCGTCGGATAAACGAGAAGCACTGCTGGGGGTACTGGCCCAGGATCCGAGACCGGCTTATCAGAATGATCCGGAGCGAGTGTATGGCGTTAATTTTGCCGGGCGAAATGTGCAGTTTAAGGTGGATGGTGATCGGCTGACTGTTTGCGGTGTGGATGGATGTACGATATAAGAATTGGGTATTGGCAGGAACATATAGAATTGAAGCAAATGATATGAAATCCTGTGTTTAATAGAATGTGGCCGAAATGAATAAATAATAAAAAGACAACAGGGAGTGACGACAATGGAGTATGTATATCCGGATTATTACCGGCAGTTTACATGTATCGGCGGAGAATGTCCGGATACGTGCTGTGCGGGATGGGAGATTGTCATTGATGACAAAACCCTTGAAAAGTATAAGAAATATCCCGGCGGTTTCGGTAATCGTCTGCGCAATTCAATTAATTTTAAGAGAAAAAGTTTTAAGCAGTATGACAGAAGATGTGCTTTCCTAAATGAGGAAAATCTCTGCGATATTTATACGGAAGCCGGGGAAAAACTGTTTTGTAAAACATGTAGACAGTATCCGAGGCATGAAGAAGAATATGAAAATGTCAGGGAATTGTCATTGTCTCTGTCATGCCCGGAGGCAGCGCGGATGATTTTGTCACAGGACAGACTGAATCTCATTTATGATGAGAAAAAAGGGCATTCAGAGGACTATGGGGATTTTGATGAACTGCTTTTTTCACAGCTTTTAGACGGCCGGGATGCTTTCTGGAAACTGATAGAAAATGAAAACGTACCGATGGCAGTGCGAATGATACAGATACTGTCCATGGGCCATCATTTGCAGAGAAATATCAATGCGGGGCAGTTGTTTGGACTGGAGAATATATATGACCATTATCTTTCAGAAGGGGCGGCAGACAGGATGTGTGCTTATCTGAAAGAAAGATGGGAAAAGCCCGGCAGTCGCTACCATGTCATGAAAGAGATGTTTGCCTGTCTGCACAAACTGGAAGTTCTGTCAGCAGTCAGGACTAAGTGCATACAACTGCAGCTCTAATGTCTCATTGAATTTTTCTTATGAGAAGGTTTTATTTGGCGGCGGCAGGAAACAATACGAAGCACTGCACCAGTACCGGATGCCGGACAAAATAGCAGAACAGCTGCTCAGTTACTTCATTTATGTATATTTTGCGGGCGCTGTCTATGATGGAATGCCGTATTCAAAAGTCAAACTGGCCGTCATCAGCACCATGCTCATCGAAGACATGGTCTGCGCCAAAGCAGCAGAAAAAGGTCAGCTTTCCTTTGAGGCAATCGCTGATGCCGCTCATAGTTACGCTCGGGAAGTCGAGCACTCCGACCTTAATCTCCAACGCCTGTCTATCATGTTCAGACACCAGAAATGCTTTCATATCGGACGCCTGTGTGGTGCATTACTCGAATGGTAGAGGACTGCGGTGAAGAATTTGCTGCACATTTGTGAGCCAAGAAATTTATTTTATCTAAAAGTTGATTTACATCATTGAGGAGCATAACTGTTGATTGAAAATGACCATCACGCGGCTGCCTCAATACACAAAAGAGAAGAAATAAAAAACGGTTATTCTACATAGGTGCTTCAACGTTGGCCGGTACTTAGGCAGTGTTTTATACTGCCTTATATACCGCTGCCAAACGTTGGCAGTGCAAACGTGCCTGTGTAAAATAACCGTTTTTAATTTCGTTCTATGACTAGGGCAGCCGCCTTATATTTTACAACTGCTCCGCAATACTGTAAATCAGCGCCTCCGTTTTTTCCCAGCCAAGGCAAGGGTCAGTAATGGATTTGCCGAATACGCCTTCGCCGATCTTCTGACTGCCGTCTTCCAGATAGCTCTCAATCATGAAGCCCTTGACAAGCTTTTTGATGTCATCGGAGTGACGGCGGCTGTGCATGACTTCGTTGGCGATACGAATCTGTGCCATGTACTGCTTGCTGGAGTTGGAGTGGTTGGTGTCAATGATGCAGGCCATATTCTCAAGGCCTTTTTCTGCATAGTTGTCATAGAGACGGCTGAGATTCTCAAAATGGTAGTTCGGGATATTGTTGCCGTGTTCATTGACAGCACCGCGGAGAATAGCATGGGCCAGTGGATTGCCGGGTGTTTTGACTTCCCAGCCCCTGTAGACAAACATCTGCGGGCTCTGGGCAGCCTCAATGGAATTAAGCATGACGGAGATATCTCCGCTCATTGGGTTCTTCATACCGCATGGGATGCCGACACCACTGCCTGTAAGACGGTGAATCTGGTCTTCTACGGAGCGGGCGCCTACAGCTACATAACTGAGCAGGTCAGAGAGGTAGCGGTGATTCTCAGGGTAGAGCATTTCATCGGCACAGGTAAGCCCGGTTTCTTCGATGGCTCTTGCGTGGAGCTTGCGGATGGCGATCAGACCTTCCAGAAGATCCGGCTGTTTCTCAGGGTCCGGCTGGTGGAGCATGCCCTTGTAGCCTTTGCCTGTTGTCCGGGGCTTATTGGTATAGATACGCGGTATCATAATGATTTTGTCAGCAACCTTCTCCTGAACCCTTGCCAGTCGGTGAATGTATTCCATAACAGGTTCTTCACTGTCTGCGGAGCATGGGCCGATAATTAAGAGAAACTTGTCGGATTCGCCTGTAAAAACACGGCGAATGGCTTCGTCGCGTTCGGCTTTATGTTGGGCGATTTTTTCAGAAATCGGGAATTGTTTCTTAATTTCCTGTGGGATTGGGAGTTTGCGGACAAACTCCATCTGCATCTGTTCATGATTCATGGGTCAAACCTCCGTTTTGTTGAATTTATCTTTTATACAAATATTGTAAAAATCAACGTAACATCATTATAACACAGATACTTTAAGAATTCAACGCTTTAAACCGAGAAAAATACACGATGATTTGAAGTTACAGGAAAATTTTGTGCGTTTTGAATTGTAATTTGTCGAAATAACAGAGATAGACTTGAATTACTATAGGAAATAGGAGTATAATCGGATAAATAAACACATTTGTAAAAAATGATGTTAAGAAAATATATCATGGATGCAGGACATAGAAAAGATAAATGGAGGACTGAAGAATGTATAAAATCGTATCAAAGCTGTTAATGTACGGCGATATGCCGAAGGACAGTATTTTAATGCAGTTAAGCGATATTTTCAAACAGATGGATCAGGATACCCAGTCAAGGGATGAACTGGTGACACGCATTTTTACCCAGGTGAAACATCTGCTTCAGGTGGCCACCGATTATGGTTTCGATAAGAATCTCTGGCACAATTATCTGACTTATCTGCTGATCACAGATGAGAATCCTTTTAGTTTAACCTGTGAGAAAGTCGGGGCCAACGACGGCAGTGTCAACTTCTTTGCCAAAGGTGATTTTAAGGCATTTAAGGCTTTGTTTGACTTTGATTTTTCTGAAATTGAAGAACGTCTGGGCATTGATTGCTTTACAAGGCTCTCACAGTACAAGGCTATTGGCAAGAAAGAATTGATGTACAATAAGAATGTTAGTGAGAAGGTCCAGGCCCTCAGTGAACGGCTGGAGAAAACAGCGAATGAGGATGAATTTTTTGACGTGGTGACGGATTTTTACAAAGCTTACGGTGTGGGTATGTTCGGTCTGAATAAGGCATTCCGTATTGCGTCAAGAACAGAGAATCATGTGGAATTCTGTCCGATCAACAATATGGATACGGTGATGTTAGATGACCTAGTAGGTTATGAAATCCAGAAGAAGAAGCTGGTGGATAATACAGAAGCCTTTGTTCAGGGCAGAAAAGCCAACAATGTGCTGCTCTTCGGCGACAGCGGTACAGGTAAATCCACAAGCATCAAGGCCATTGTCAATGCTTATTATGACCAGGGTCTGCGAATGATTGAGATTTATAAGCATCAGTTCAGAGACCTGTCCAACGTTATTGCACAGATTAAAAATCGCAATTATCGCTTTATTATTTATATGGATGACCTTTCTTTTGAAGAGCATGAAATTGAATACAAGTTCCTGAAAGCAGTTATTGAAGGTGGTGTTGAGACAAAACCTGAGAATATCCTGATTTATGCCACATCCAACAGACGTCATCTGATCAAAGAGACATGGAATGACAGGAATGATATGGAGTACGAGAACGATCTTCATCGTTCAGACACAATGGAAGAAAAATTGTCTCTTGTTAATCGTTTTGGTGTTCAGATCAGTTATTCAAAGCCATCCAAGAAAGAATTCAATGAAATCGTCATTGAACTGGCACGCCGCGTGGGTCTGACCATGACAGATGAAGAACTCTGTGCTGAGGCAAATAAGTGGGAGATGCGTCACGGCGGTATTTCCGGACGTACGGCACAGCAGTTTATCAATTACCTGCAGGGTACAGTGGAGATTTAAGATGCTGTATCGGATTACGGACGGCACACTGGCCATTGGCGGTGAAAATCTCCTGGAGCATTTTGATTTTGAGATCAAGGGTTGGGAACGCATTGCTATTACCGGTCCGAACGGTTCCGGAAAAACAACGTTTTTGCGGCTGATTGCCGGGGAGCTGTTTCTGGAAAGAGATGACCGCAGGCAAGGTGAGGGCATTTATCTGGCAAGAAATGTGACTATTGGCATGCTGAGACAGCAGATCTTTGAGAATACTGCCCATACGGTGCAGGAAGAGATGATGGTGCTGTGCCCTTCCAGAGATACCTGGGACCGGGAGCGCTTCGAATTCGAGCAGGAATATGACAGGATTTTTACTGGCTTTGGCTTTGCAAAAGAAGATAAAGAAAAACTTTTGTCGGATTTTTCCGGAGGAGAACAGACAAAGATTGCTATGGTACGGCTGCTCCTGGAAAAACCGGATATCCTGTTGTTGGATGAGCCAACGAATCATCTGGACATGGAGAGTGTCCGATGGCTGGAAAATTATCTGCAGAATTATTCGGGCGCGGTTGTCATGGTTTCCCATGACCGATATTTTATTGATGAAACGGCAGAAATTGTCTATGAGCTGACAGATAAGAAACTTGTACGCTATGTGGGCAATTATACCCAGTTTCGACAGCAGAAGCTGAAGAATCTGGCCATCTGGAAGAAGCAGTACGAGCAGCAGCAGGCAGAATTGGAACGGCTGAATCAGCTGATCGAGCGTTTCAAGCACAAACCGAAAAAGGCAGCCTTTGCTCGATCCAAGAAAAAATTGATAGAGCGTATGGAGAAATTGCCGACTCCGCCGACACTGGCAGAACATATTTTTACCGGGGAACTGGTACCTGCGGTGATGGGTGGCAAATGGGTAGCTGAGGCAGAAGAATTGAAGATTGGTTACGACGGCAAGGCTATTGCAGAACTTTCATTGCGCATCCGACGGGGACAGAAGATCGGCATTATCGGGCCAAACGGTGCCGGCAAGACGACTTTTCTCAAGACAGTAGCGGGACTTCTGGCACCTGTCAAGGGTAAATGTCAGCTGGGACTTCATATAGAACCGGGATATTTCGATCAGCAGTCGGCAGCATTGACATCTGACAAGAAAGTGCTGGAGCATTTTCATGACCTTTTTCCTGCCATGCCGGAGAAAGATGTCAGGAATGAACTGGCAGCATGGCTTTTTGAAGGGGCTGATGTGCAGAAAACGGTCAGCGACCTTTCCGGCGGTGAGAAAGCCCGGCTCGTACTGGCAGAAATCCTTGAAAAACGGCCGAACTTCCTGATGCTGGACGAGCCTACCAATCATATGGATATTCCGGCCAGAGAAACCCTGGAATCTGCTTTTAGAGTTTACAAAGGCACCATGCTCTTTATTTCCCATGACCGTTATTTCATTGAACAGGTGGCGGATGCGCTGCTGATTTTTGAGAACGGTCAGGTATCTTATTACCCATTTGGCTACAGACATTATATGGAACGGCTGGAGCGGATGAAACAATACCGGGCTGCCGGTGTTTCAGAAGAAGACGCCGCCGTTGTCCTGGGACAGATGAGCGCCGAGGACCAGGCCCTCATTGCGGGCTTGAAAAATGTGCCGAAGGGCGCTACACTGCTTGGACATGAACTGTCCACAGACCAGGCCTTTCTCGACTGGCAGTTAAGATTGGCAGCAGAAGCTATGGCAGATGCGGCTGAGAAAGTGGAGAATTATTATCATTCGGTGAAGAAAACGAAGCAGGATGAGTGGGAAAAGTGGATAGAGCAAGTATATACCGGTGAAGACGAGATATCGGATGATAATTCTGTGAAGGTATATATGGAATCTGGGCAGGCAGAGACGGATGCTATGGAAAATATATCATATACAGAAGAAAATAATGTAAATGCTGAGAGTCAGGAGGCAGAGATATTAAATAAATGGTATAAGACCTGTCTGGACTGGTATGACATCTGGGGAGAAATACATCCTTATGTTGAAGAACAAAAGGATACATTAATAAAGTCGGCAGAAATTCTAAGCACTGTGCATTAGTAAACGCCAAAATATAATATAATAAGAATATCAATGGAAAATAAACATCCTAAGTAGACAAGGCAAATAAATAAAATCTACTTAGGATGTTTTTGCGTTCAGAAGTTCAAAATATGCAGCCTTATTATGGGGCAGCTTTTAGATAGTCTTAACCAGACAGCGCTTTTTGAAAAAAGCAATACCATAGCATAGAATCTGGTCATACTCATCTTCATATTCTTTGGCATACATTTTCTCTTCAATCTGCTGCAGAGCAGCGTCACAATCTGATTCCATCTGCTTAAGAGATTTTGAGTACTTTGCTTCGAAGACGGCAACGCGGCTGTTTTCAGTATCATAGACCACAACATCACTGCGGCCTTCACCATGTTCCTTATTGGATTCAACGATATAACCGGCTCCTGCAAAGATACCTGCCAGAAAAGCGTGGTAATAATCTTCGAGATAATCATGGTAACTGATGGTTTTACGCAGAAGTTTGGTCATTTCATCAGTGATTCGGGAACAGTCTGTATTCCAGACAGCCTGAAACAATGCCTGTCTGTTCCAGGTTCGGGCACTGTCGTCAAACCATTTGATAACGGTAGTCTCAAAGATTTCACGAATTTCAGCGTTTGGAATTTTCAGCGCATAGACACCGTCCGTCTGAGGGGCGGAAAGCTGTACGTTATCGGCTCTGGTCAGATAACCGGTCAGGTAAAGAATACTCCACAGATTATCTTCGGAAGAATGGAGATAATCATAAGTCAGATTTTCATCGATGTGCTGAAGAATGTATTCACCGGAGAGCAGTTTTTCAAGCTTTTTGGTGATGGTATTGCCTGCATAATCAATAAAAGAACGGATAATGGCATTATCACTGGTGTTTTTCCAATAACTTGAAGGTTGAGCTTGAGGATTTATCTGCAAATCTCGGAGGTAATTCATCACATCCCATGGACAGTAGACGTCAAAATCTCCGAAACGGTACCCGTCGTACCAGTATTTTACCTGTGAAGCATGTATTTCTGCATGTGCTTTTTTGAGAAGCGTATTGACATCATTTTCAGTAAAACCGAAATATTCATTCAGGCGGGAATGACTGATGGTGTCGGATACAAAATTATTAGTGCCTGTAAAAATGCTTTCCTTTGCAATTTTGAGGCAACCGGTAATCACAGAAAAGCAGAGATTGGGGTTATCTTTGAGTGCGGTGCTCAGAAGCGTTTTAATCAGGCTGAGCATTTCGGTATAATATCCATGGCTGCTGGCTTTTGCAAGTGGAACATCGTATTCGTCCAGTAAAAGAATAACCGGTTTGTGATAATACGTTTTCATCATGCGCATCAGCAGAACCAGAGAACGGCTGAGGTGAATTTTGCCGGCAGTGCCTGCTTTCAATTCAAGAAAAATCTGTTTATCATCGCTGTCTATAATCGGACAATCAAGCAAATATGCATGTTCTTTGTATAAATCAGCAATCTGGGCAGCAAGCTGACCGTATGCGTCATCAAAATTCAGTCCATCCACATCTTTGAAAGTCAGAAAGAGTGTGGGATATTGATTCATCCATTTCTGGCAGGACGCAGTATCTTTGGAAATTTCAAGTCCTTCAAATAAAGTGTCACTGTTTTTATGAATATCGAAGAAAGCAGCCAGCATGCTCATGCCAAGGGTTTTGCCAAAGCGGCGGGGCCTTGTAATGAGGGTGACTTTTGCAGCAGAGTTGTTTAATAATTCGGCAATCAGGCCGGTTTTATCAACGTAGTAATATCCGTTTTGACGGATTTCTGAAAAGTCAGAAATACCAACAGGAATATTGAATGTTTGCATCATGCCAGCTCCTTTCTGAAAAAACAATCGAATTCGATGATGGTTTCAATGTAATTATCATACCACAGCAGCGGAGGTTTTACAATTACAGGCAGAGTTTGTTGTCAGGAATAATATTTACTTTTTGAAGCATACTGATACAAAAGACACATTCTACGTGGAGGCTTATGTATGATTCAGAAAGTTGGCAATAATTCAATGATTTTTGAGAAGTCGCCGGTGATTCTGGCGGCTTCTTCTGTTGTAGGGGAGAAAGAGGGACAGGGACCTCTTGGACAGTATTTTGACCATGTGGAGAAAGACCCGAAGTTTGGCATGGAGACATGGGAGCAGGCAGAGAGTACCATGCAGTTGATGGCGGCAGAGAAAGCGATTAAAAAGGCCGGTTTATCCAAAGAACAACTGGATTTTCTTTTTGCCGGAGATCTATTGGGGCAGCTTATTGCCACGTCATTTGGACTTATTGAGCTGGAGCGGCCGGTTTTCGGTGTGTATGGGGCCTGTTCCACCATTGGAGAATCCCTGCTTCTGGCATCCATGGCCCTGTGCGGCGGTGCGGGCAATTATGCGTTGGCAGTGACATCCAGTCATTTTGCAGGAGCTGAAAAACAGTTCCGCTTTCCTTTGCCCTATGGTAATCAGAGGCCGTTATCCGCCACCTGGACCGTTGTAGGCAGCGGTGCAGTGATTGTGGCAGCGGAGGATAAAAAGGGCAGAGCAATGGCGAAAATCACTGGCGGAACTCCCGGGCGCATCATTGATTTTGGTGTCAAGGATTCCATGAATATGGGGGCTTGCATGGCACCGGCGGCCTGTGATACCATTTGTCAGCATTTAAAGGATTTTAACAGGCAGCCCACAGATTATGATGCTATTATCACCGGAGATTTGGGGAAAGTGGGACAGCAGATTCTTCTGAAACTGGTGGCTGAACATGGCTATGATATCAGTGACAGGCATTTGGACTGCGGTATGCTGATCTTTGACCCGGAGAGCCAGGATACCCATGCGGGAGGCAGCGGCTGCGGATGCAGTGCAGTAACACTGGCGGCCTATCTGCTGCCGAAAATAAATCGGGGAGAATGGCAGAGAATACTATTTGTACCCACAGGCGCATTGTTGTCAACGGTGAGCTTTAATGAAGGACAGAGTGTACCGGGAATTGCCCACGGGGTTGTGATTGAGAAAATCTGATTGAATGAGTGGATAAAAGCTTTCAAGAACCATTATATATGGGAATTGAAGGCTTTTTTTTCAAAAAATTTATTGATGAAAACTGTCAGAACAGAGAGTACTTTTGATAATATATAAGTGTTCAGAGATAAGCATTGTGTGAGCCCAATATGAAGGATTTGAGCAGATGTTGTTTTTGAATGCATTCGATAAATATATGCATACTATGTACATTTTGAAGGGAGGCCGCCATGGATATTACTGAGGACAATTATGTTGCCGGTCTGCAGGCGAAAAATGAAAAAGCACTTAAATTTTTTATTGAACACGACGGATGGATTGTGAAATCCATTGTACATAAAATGATGGCGAAATATCAGGATAAACAGGAGGAATGTATGAATGATATTTTCCTTGCAGTCTGGAAAAATGTGGACAGATATACCGGAGAAAAGGCGTCTTTTCGCACCTGGCTGACAGCCGTTGCAAGATATCAGGTGCTGAGTCATATACGGGATATCAGATACCATGACTATGTCAGTTTGGATGATGTGGAGCCTGTTGGGGATTCAGATGTCAAAAGCCGATTGTTTGATGAGGAAGAAATGCTGGAATTCCAAAAGTTGCTGGAGATTCTGTCGGAGGAAGACAGGCAGATATTCACCGCGCTTTTCTGGCACGAAAAAAGCTATGAGGAAGTCGGGCAGGAGATGAATATGCCTGTGGACAGAGTCTACAGCAGAGTATCCCGTGGAAAAAAGAAATTGAAGAAAAATAACAGATGGTTAGGAGGGAGCATATGAAGAATATTTATGATTTGCTGAATCAGGCGGAAGATAATGAGGATATCCTTTCTGAAAATGAACGGATGGAAATGACAGATATTGAAAAACGCAGAATTTATAACAGAATACTGTTGGATTCAGAAGAAGAGCAGGAAGAGCAATCATGTGATGAGCAGAAAAAGTATCAAGATAATGAGAAGGCGCAGCAAGTAGAAGGTGGACGGAATATAGAAAGCGAAGACCATAAAAATCGACAGGAACAGGCAAAAAAAGGTCGAAAGGCCAAAAAACTGCTGACAGCGGCGGCCTGCATGGCGGTGATTTGTGCCGTTGGCTTTACAGCGGGGGCAGCAGTAAAGGAATATCTGTATAAAAATACACAGTCCGATTACAGAGAAAAGCTGGACAGTACGGACTCTGAAGCAGCAGCGGACAATACAGCAGAAAATGCGATAGATGGTGTGGATATTCGTATGACTGAGGTCAGAATGCAGGAGGATAGCCTGACATTTGACTGTACATTTACTTTTGACGGTGATATCAGTGAGATGCAGAAGGAAATGGAGCAGTGGGCCATAACAGAAGGAAGAAATGCCATAGGAGATCAGCTTTTTGACAATGCGGAAGTTTATGTGGACGGTATCAACGTATTAGATGATGATTTTAATTATGTTATTTCACAGACAGAGGCCTTTGTTATCGGACAAAATGTGTCATTTGAAGAAAATAAGATGCATATAGGATTTTTGATATATCAATTGACTGAAGGCGAAGACCACACCATTCAATTCTGTTTTAATGGTTTAAACATGAGTGATCATACTTTGGAGGGCAGTTGGAAATACACATATGAAGCAAAAGCGGATGCGTATGAAGCAGAACTTGAATGGCAGGATATTTCTATTGCAGCCGAGAATCAAGGGGAAAAGATAACGCTGAACCGATATGCGCTGACACCAAACGGACCGAAAATTGATGCAACGGTTGAGGAAAAGAAAGGCACTGACTCCATCTATGAAGAGGATGGTTACACTAAATTAGATTTTATGCGAATTGTGGCATGGGATGATCTGGGAAATTATTATTTGATGTACGGTCGGTCAAAAGATTATAATATCGATGATTCAACGATTCCATATCATCAGAGGTTCACTATTTATGATGGCAGCAATGGTTCATTGGATGGACAGGAAAACCGGGATTACAAACTGGTGTGGGATGAAAATGCATCAACAGTGACATTTGCCATGGAGAAAAAGACAGATAAATGGGATGCAGAAACAAAAGAATTTGTTGGTGCGGATTATGAATTTGTATCAGAACCGTATACGGTGGAGTTGGTGAAAAACTAGTGAGGTATAGAACTGCTCAACAAGTGTCAAAGATGCGTTTAGGTTTGCGGCAGTGATGTCAGATGAGGAACAGTGCCGTCATTTGTTGGAATTGGTATTGGATACGAAGATTTTGAGTGTAAATGTTGCGACAGAGAAGAAAATCCTGTTTACAAAAGAGAAACCCGCTGTAAAACCTCCAATATAGGTTTTACAGCGGGTTTATTATAATGACTGAAACTTCTAATCCTCTTCCAGTCCTGCCAGCAGTCTGAGATTCTTCTTCAGTATCTGCTGTTCTTCATCAGAGATATCAGCCAGAATGTCGATATTCGCTGTATCGATAGTATCGAGAACCGGTTTCTCAAGGGCAGCCCCCTTCTCTGTCAAAACAACTTCTATGTAACGGCGGTCTTCTGTACTGACCTGGCGTTTTAACAGATCCTTCTTCTCCATACGATCGAGAATACCTGAAATTGTTGAATTTTCAAGTTTCAACTCCGCTGCAATTTCCTTCGGAGTCGTTTTGTCACCCTTCCACAGACAGTAGAGCACACCATACTGAATAGGTGTAACATCAAAGGGTCCCAAGCGTTTGCTGAATTCCTGGAAGACCCTGTGCTGAGATGTGGTGAGCAGATAGTTAATACATTGATTTAATTCCATGTTGCTCCTTTTCTCAAATAGCTTTATAACAGTTCGATGCATTTTGTCTGCCAAAATAATTGGCAGACAAACTATTTTTAGTTTAAATGGGTTTTGGCGGATTGTCAAGCAATTCCAGAGAAATTTATTCAATTATTATAATGTCCATAAGGTTCAAAATGCCGGGATGGGGCATTTATAAGTTGGTTTGTTGCAACAAAATTGATACCAAGTACTTCAATTGAAAGGAAAAAACTCAATCATTTTCAATTTTTGGCAAATTATACAAATTTGGATTGTGATTTTTGTGACAAAATCATTCAAAAATGGATAGACAAAATGAAAAAGAGATATTATAATAAGCACATACACAAACAGTTAGCGTACCAATAATTGTTTGTGGCAATAATTAATTATGTATCATAAGTTTAGGAGGATGCTTTATGAACAATTTATTAATGGAAGTCGAAAACGAGGTAGCAGTAGTAACAATCAACAGACCAAAGTCACTGAATGCATTGAATAGTGAAACACTTGCAGAACTTGACCAGTGCTTTGGCGAAATTGCAGAACGCAAAGATATCAGAGTTGTTATTCTGACAGGTTCAGGCACAAAGGCTTTCGTTGCAGGTGCAGATATTTCTGAAATGGTGAATGCAACACCTGCTGAAGGAAGAAAGATGGGTCTTCTTGCTAAAGAAGCTTTCTTAAAGCTTGAAACAATGCCTCAGGTTACAATCGCAGCAGTTAACGGATACGCTCTTGGCGGTGGCTGCGAGATTTCTATGGCATGCGACATTCGTGTAGCATCTGACAATGCTAAGTTTGGTCAGCCAGAAACAGGTCTTGGTATTCTTCCGGGATTCGGCGGCACACAGCGTCTCCCACGTCTTGTAGGCAAGGGCCGTGCAAAAGAACTGATCTTCACATGTGATCAGATCGATGCTCAGGAAGCTTACAGAATCGGTCTTGCTAATAAGGTTGTTCCTCAGGAAGAACTGCTTGATACATGTAAAGCAATGGCTAAGAAGATCATGTCCAAGGGCAGCTATGCTGTTTCTCTTGCTAAACAGGCTATCAACACAGGTATGGATACAGATCTTGCAAGTGGTCTTACACTTGAAGCAAATCTGTTCGGCTTATCATTCTCAACAGATGATAAGAAGGAAGGTATGACAGCATTCCTTGAAAAACGTAAAGCAAACCTGACAGATTTCTAATTGGATTGATCTGAGTTTAATTTAAGAGACGGTTTGACATTTTCGGGGCGAAATGCGCGGGTCGTATTTCGCCTCACTTAGAAAAGAGAGTTGTTTATTATTTAACATAATGTTTATGTTGCGTGTTATTTAGGAGAGAGTATGAACATTCACATTTTAGTATTAGTTATTGCAATTGCCCTTTTCGGTGTACTTGCTTTTAAGCAGATGAGTGCGCTGATTCTGGCTCCCCTTGTTACTATTTTTGTTATTTTGTGTTCCGGTCTGCCAGTTCTTGAAAGCTTAAAAGGACTCTTCATGCCGGCAGCAACAGATTATGTTACTAAGTATTTTCTGACATTCTTCGTTGGTGCCCTGTTTGGTGCTGTTTATCAGTACACAGGCGCAGCAGAATCTATCGCCAGAGCGATTGCAGGTCTCTGCCACGGCAAGTATGTTGCACCAATTATCATGTGTATCACAGGTATCCTTACTTTCGGTGGTGTCAGCGGTTTCGTTGTATTCTTCGTAATTTACCCAATCGCTTTGAACCTGTTTAAAGAAGGTAACCTGACAAGAAGACTGATTCCTGCTGCTATTTCAGCCGGATGCTGGACATGGTCCATGTCAGCGCCTGGTTCACCATCTATCCAGAATGTTATCGCTATGGATAGTCTTGGTACACCATCAACAGCAGCTTTTGTACCATCATTGATTACAGCAATCGTTATGTTTGCGTTAATCTTTGTATGGTTGGAAGTCAGAGCAAGAAACTTTACAAAGAAAGGTATTGTATTTGACGATCCATCTTTGAAATATCAGTTGTCACCTGAAGAATTACCAAATCCTGACGAAGAAAAAGATCTTCCGAATGTGATCGTAGCAATTCTTCCAATTATTTTAATCCTTGTTTTATTCAATAATCCAATGCATCCATTCCCTGTTGAAACATCTGTATTTGCAGGTGTAGCACTGGCAACAATCCTGATGTTTAAGAGAATTAAGGGTGTTAATGAATGGATTGGCGTTTTCAACAAAGGTGCAGCAGATTCAGGTGTTGCTATCCTGAATACAGCTATCGTTGTTGGTTTCGGTGGTGTTGTACAGAATACTCAGGGCTTTAATGACCTGGTAACAGCACTGAAGAATATGTCCATGCAGCCGCTTGTATTCGTTATGATTACAGTTGCTATCTGTGCCGGTGCCTGCGGTTCAGCTTCAGGTGGTATGGGTGTTGCATTCAACGCTTTAAAAGATACATATCTCCAGATGGGTGTTTCCCTTCCATATGTACATAGAATCGCAGCTATCGCAGCTGGTACTCTTGATACTCTGCCTCATCAGGGTGCTCAGATTACATTGCTTGGTATCTGTAAGCTGACACATAAGGAAGCATATTGGGATATCGCTGTTACACAGATTTTCATCCCATTCATCTGCTGTGGTGTATTCATCTTACTTGCACAGTTGGGCTTATAAGAAAGAAAATATTTTCAAGATGGCTTGGAATATATAATCTGAGTCATTGCAAAAATCGAATAAAAGATAAGAAGTCTCCGGATTTTCACTTGAATGAAGTGGGAATCCGGAGTTTTTTCGTGGATGATGATTGCATTATCAAATGAGCGTAGAGGAAAAATTTATGGATTTGGCAATCATTTTTTGAAAATCCTCCGGCATTTCACTGGAAAAAACAGCAAGGTCCTGATGCCCCGGGAGCTGGCAGGTGATTTCAAAGCTGTGAAGCGCCGCCCGGTCAAATCCGAGAAAACCTTCATGTCCGTAAATGGAGTCTCCCAACAGCGGGTGGGACAGACTGGCCATGTGGACACGAATTTGGTGGGTACGACCGGTCTGAAGCTTTAAGCGGACAAGGGAAAAAGGTGTTTCTTCATAGGTAAATTCTGATAAAACTTCATATTCTGTTCTTGAGGGACGTCCGGTATCAGCAACCTGGTAGCGGTTAAAACATTCCGGGACTTTTTCAATAGGCCGGTCGATCAGGCCCGATTTGGACTGGTTTGTCCAGTGACCTTCTGCCAGAGCCAGATAAACCCGGGAAAGGGTATGATTTGCTCGCTGCCGTTCCAGCTGTTGGGCGGCGTATTTGTTCTTTGCTATAAGAATCAGACCGCTGGTATCCTTATCCAGACGACCGATGGGACAGAGCAGCGGCTGTTCCGGCAGCAGTCGGTAATACCAGGCCAGATAACTCAGCAGAGTATCCGAATAATGACCGTGGCATGGATGGATCACCAGACCGGCGGGTTTGTTCACAAGCACGATATCTTCATTTTCAAAAACAATGGATACAGGCCCCTCAGCCGGCATCACCTTCTGAGTGCAGTCATTGGGCATATTAAAAACAAGGGAGTCCCCGGCATGAAGCACACCCCGTGTGGTCACACGCTGTCCATTAATCAGAATACCGTTTTCACGAAACTTCACCGAACGCAAAAAAGCCCGGGACAGACCGGCTATATTGCGGGCATAGGCGTTTACCGACAGACCGTCTGCCTCCGGTTCAATTGTGTATGAAAGCTGCCGCATGATAGTAATTTCTCCTTTTCCAAATTTTGTGTTTTGAGAAGCTGGCCAATGCACCGTTCAAATTGGGCAGCTTCATCCAAGTGTATGAACTTAAAAGTATAGTAGTAATACTATATCATAAAATTGAACGATTGGTTAAGTATGAAGAGAAAAATTAAAAAAGTTTAACAAAAGTTAGCAAGAATTCTCCTTCCTATACAGGTGGGAGATGAGTTGCAGAAAAAAGAAAATAGAACGCTTGTTCTGCGGCGCAAAATGTGGTATACTATAATCAGTCGAAAGGATAGAAAGGACTGATTATATGGACAAAA
>OLQY01001539.1_pt1 | contig 19001 bp, 15 predicted proteins | sample 1672851 | NCBI WGS metagenome assembly OLQY01 (sample SAMEA3136730, study PRJEB25190) | human gut metagenome | reverse complement strand
AAGAAAAGATTCAGCAGATTGAGGACAGACAGCATGAGATATACAGAGAAAGCTCAAGCCGGAAACGGAATATTAAGACAGAAGCACAATATAGGAAATATCAGATATGGCATGTGGAAGTGCAGGAAAAACTGGACGAGCTGAAGCAGGAGAAAAGAAAGATTAAGAGGCAGATACAGCTTGCTGATGGCATTATAAAAGAAGACTTATATACGGCTTATTATGCGGTGTCGGAGAAAGAAGAAATCGTTGCAGACAGGGATGTTGAGATACCGGGGATGGAAGAGGGGGCTGTGTTTGAGGAAGATGTGGCTGTTGAGCCGGGGACGAATGTTGTGGTAATGAATCCAGACAATAATCAGAATGAAATAGGCAGACAGAAAGAGCAAGCTGAAAGAGCAAGAAAACAACAGACTGATTTAGAGGGTATAGGAATACCAGAGATTCATAATTTGTCTGATGTGAATGTGGCAAGAGTTGGCGAAAGTATTACTGACGTAACAGATAAAGGTGAATATGTGGAAACTAAAGAAAATGAGTCTGTGGATAAAGCAGGCTGGATTGTCAGGAGAATATCAGAGCTTGGTGGTTATGAGAATGTCAGTGATTCTGTTAAGGCTGATGTATTTGGATTTGATATTGCAGATGTGAGTGGAAGTATAAGACTGTTTTCGGACGTAATGAAACGGTTGGAGATAAAGCTGGATGGTGATGAAATGTATGAGGAGTTCCAGAGAATTTATGATGAGAGTGTTAGCAGAGATGCTGGTAAAGATAAGGCGGAAGATAAGATGTGGAATAGGGGCAGAGGAAGGTGATTTCTCTGCCCAATATTAAATTAAGAATGGATGTATAATTGAACACTAAATATATATTAAATACTAATAAATCATATTTAAACAGTGAAATATCAGTTGAGGGAAACAGATGTTCGTGATATAATTACTTTGTTATTTTATACATTTTAGAATCGGAGGGAGAATATGTCTGAGACTAATGAAAAATGGTCTAATTTAGAAGAAACTGCAGAATATCTAGGTGTAACGAAAGATACCATAAGAAGTTGGATTAAAAAAACAGATATTCCTGCTCATAAGATAGGCAGACTTTGGAAATTCAAATTTTCAGAAGTGGATGAGTGGGTGAAAAGCGGAAAAAGTGCATTATAGAATAGAAAGTAGAAAAGAAAATGATAAATACAGAATTACATAATGGAGATTGTCTTGAGTATATGAAAAAAATACCAACATCTTCGATTGATTTGATAATAACAGATCCACCATATAATTTAGGAAAGTTTATGGAGGAGAGAGATACTAATTTAGTTAAAATGCGGGATAATTTTTTTGGGGCTGCAGGATGGGATGATTTAGATTATAAAGAATGGAAAAAATCTATGAATAAATTTTTTCATCAAGCATCAAGAGTTTTGAAGGATGGTGGTTCAATAATTGTATTTATGGCGATAATAAAGGTTGAGACAATAATACAATTAGCACAAAAACACGGACTGTATTATAAGACAACTGGTATATGGCATAAGTCTAATCCAATGCCAAGGAATATGAATTTGCATTTTGTTAATTCGACAGAATCGTGGATATATTTTACTTATAAAACAAAGACAGGGACATTTAACAACAACGGAAAAGTATTGCATGACTTTATTGAAACATCTGTTACATCAAACAGCGAAAAAAAATATGGAAAACATCCAACGCAGAAACCGGAAGCTTTAATGGAACATTTTGTTAAGGTGTTGTCAAATGAAAATGATACAATTCTGGATCCTTTTATGGGAAGTGGAAGTGTTGGTGTGTCAGCTGTAAAAAACAATAGGAATTTCATAGGAATCGAGTTAGATGAAAATTACTTTAATATAGCTATATCTAGGATTAAAGAGGTAAAGAAAGATGAAATATAAGGTTATAGATTTATTTGCTGGAGTTGGTGGAATGTCATTAGGTTTTGAAATGGCAGGGTTTGATGTGGTTCTTGCCAATGAATACGATAAAGATATTGCAACTGCATATAAAAAGAATCATAGTTCTACTAAAATGATAAATGAAGATATAACCAAACTTGATTTGCAATCAGTATTTGAACAATATAAAGGTAATATTGACGTTATAATAGGCGGTCCGCCATGTCAGGGTTTTTCGCAGAAAGGAAAGAGAAAAACAATACATGATGAACGTAATTTCTTGTTTAAATATTACGTTAAAGTGGTGGATTTAGTAAAACCTCAATATTTTGTAATGGAAAATGTGCCTAATTTATTAACTGCTGAAAAAGGATATTTTAAGCGAGAAATAGAAGAATTATTTTCAAAAATGGGGTACATTCTAGATGCTGGTGTATTAAATGCAGCGGATTATGGAGTTCCGCAAAATCGAAGACGTGCCGTCATTATTGGAAAAAAGACAAATGAAGAAAGGGTAAACTTGCTGCCTAAACCGATTAATAAAAAAGTTTCAGTATGGGATGCAATAAGTGATTTAGCATATCTTAATTCTGGTGAGGGTGATGAAATTCAGGATTATAAATTCGAAGCCAGAAGTGAATATCAAAAGAAGATGAGAATGAATTCAAATAAATTGCTTAATCATAAAGCAACTAATCATTCGAAGCTTGCATTAGAACGCTTAGCCCTTGTTCCACCAGAACAGGGAAAGGAATGTTTACCAGAGGAACATTTAACAAAATCAATATATAGTGGTACTTGGTGCAGAATGCAAAAAGATGATGTTTCTGTAACAATTACAACAAGATTTGATACTCCGTCATCAGGTAGATTTACACATCCATATTTGAACAGGGCAATTACAGTGCGCGAAGCAGCAAGAATACAGTCATTTCCTGATACTTTTGAGTTTGTTGGACCAAAGGTTTCACAGATGAAACAAGTAGGAAATGCGGTACCACCGCTATTGGCTAATAAGATTGCCGATTCAATATTAAATGACATAACATAGGAGGAATGTTTAAATGAAAAGACCAAGTAATATACAGAAATTTAAACCTGTTGATCCTAAATTGGGAATTAAATCATCTTTGCCTAAATCAAAGTCTACAATTGCTCTTGTAATTTTGCTATGGTTGTCAAATGACAAAAAGTATGAAATTGAGTATTCTGAGACAGATGGCGATAAAATAACGATATCTGAGAACTGTTATGATAAATTGATACAATATTTGAGAAATAATATAGATATTAAAGGCGATTCTGAAGAAGATATCATGAATTATGTAAATGAAAACCAATTATTTCATTCACAGTTAGAGTCGCTTATTGTTGCACTTGAATTAGTGTGGAGAATTGCATCTATTAAATTTAAGGATAGTAATAAAGCGGATAGTGCAGAAAGAACTGGGAAGAAAAGATTTGAGAAAATATTATCGTATACAAATAATATTGATTTATTTGACACTTTGATTGAAAGCAATAAAAAATATTGCCAAGTATTATATGAATGGCTACAAGGAAAGAAGAATGTAGAAGATACACATTTAGAAAAACAATTGGTTAGAGTTATAAATTATCTTTCAGATGATGTTGTGTTGAAAATGTTAGACAATAATCAGAACGTATATTTTAATATGACATCCGTGTATGAAGCTATGACACAAAAAACAGATGAAATTGATATCAATGGAGATGGAGAAGCAAAGGGTGCATTAAGAATTGTAAAAGGTGCTTTAGGAGAAGGACTAAATTACTATTTGGCATATAATAAGAACATTGTTACAATGTCGGATAATGTAGATTATGATGAATTTGTATATTATGAACAAAGGGTAAGAGAGCGACAGAAAATAAGTAATGTGAATATATTGCTCCACGCTGCGGAAAATGATGATGAAAATACAACTGACATTTCGTGTTCAAAAAATAGGATAATATTTGGTGCTCCGGGAACTGGTAAGAGTCATAAACTAGAGGAAAATAGCAAATATTTTGCTGATAATATGGAAAGAGTAACATTCCATCCAAACTATTCGTATGCAAATTTTGTAGGTGCATATAAACCTATTATGTCAAAGTCAGACGTATATGACAATCTTGATACTGAAAAGAGAAGAGTGCTTGCAGTTCTGCAAGACAAATCAATGTCAGCACAAGAAAAATATGATGAATTGTACGATAAATTCAAGGATGAAGGTTTAACTCGTCTACCATTATTACTAGGTATATATACGGATGAGAATTTTAAAACTAGAAAAGTGGATGGTAGTGATGCTGCCGGTGATAATAGTGTGGAGAGAAATCATGGAAGGGCTATTAGACCATATTTAAGTTTAAATCCACAGAATAAAAATAAAGAAATCTCGTATGAGTTCGTTCCGGGTCCATTTATGAGAATTTATGTGCAAGCAATAAACCATCCGGAAGAAGATTACTTATTGTTAATAGAGGAAATTAATAGAGCAAATGTAGCAGCAGTGTTTGGAGATGTATTTCAATTACTTGATAGAAAGAATGGAGTAAGTGAATATCCAATTGCTACAAGCGAGGATATAAAGACTTATTTATTAGAAAACTTGGATTGCCTAAAAGGAAAAAATATTGATGATTTAACAGAAGAAGAAAGAGAAAAGTATTTTGAGATGAGAATTCCGGCAAATATGTACATATGGGCAACGATGAACAGTGCAGATCAGGGCGTATTTCCAATGGACACAGCATTTAAGCGTAGATGGGAATTCGAATATTTAAGTGTCAATGATGATGAGCAGGTTGCAGCAATAAAAGATTATGTCATACCAATGTGTATCAAGGACAATAAAGCGGATCATTATATTGGCTGGGATAGTTTAAGAACAAGGATAAATAATATTTTGACATCTGAAAAGTGTAAAGTTAATGAAGACAAGCTTTTAGGACCATTTTTTATATCTAAAAATATGTTAGACGAGATAAAGAATAATAAAGAGCAAGTAGACGAATTAGAAGCAAAAGATGAAGCTTCTCGGACTGAGAAGGATAATGAAGCACTTAAAGATATGCATCAAAAAGAGAATAGTTATATAAAAGCATTTGAAAGTAAAGTAATCATGTATTTGTTTGAAGATGTTATGAAGATGCGTCCGGAGAACATATTTATAGGTCATAATAAAAAGAATGGAAAGATGATTTTTTCAGAAATATGTAAAGCCTTTGAGCAGGATGGTGAAGGCATATTTGGAATTGAAGATTTGGTAAATATATAAAAAGGGGATGAGAGACAATGACGAAAGGTTTCTTTCGTGAAAGAAAGCATTATTCTTTACAGGAAATAACAGACAATTTAATTAACATAAATATGGAAGAAACCAGACGCATTGTCGGGATTCTTAAAAAATATGGAGTAGTTAAAGCTGTAAAAAAGAATAGGCCGGATTTTGATGATTTATCAAATGAAGATATTGTCTTGACTGATGTAATAGACAGCTCAAGCGATATAGAATATATATTTGATTATGTTGGAGTTGTTGTAATCGAGGGGCAAGTTTTTAAATGTTATCCTAAATATATCAAATCAACAGAACATTTATTTGAAAATCTAAAGCAGGTTTTAAAGGTTATAAAAAAATACAATGCATCAGAACAATTGATTTATCTGTTTAATGGAGAAGATGATAGTAAGATTTTTAATAGACTGGCTGTATCTATTCATTTGTTAGAGACATACTATGCTGATGGTTTGTATACAAATCAGAAAGAAATAATTGAAACAAATGGAGAAGGTGAGATTTTATGGGATAAGACTATAAATGAAACATTTGCAATTATACAGAATAACAAACCATATTATGTGGAATTACAAACCAAGAATACGATTGACAATGACTATGATTATTTTCGGCGGTTACATGAATGCGTTCTTACACAATGTAGCAGAGAATTATCAGATGCAGGACTTTTAGAATTATTTGAATTAACAGAAGTTGAGCTGACACAAGAAGAAATGTCTGATTTTGGTGATGCGAGTTATATATTATATCGGTTGCAGTCTGAGATACAAACTCAATATATTACAAGGAAACAGAATCTTCTAAAAACAATATATACATATATTGCTAACGAGAAAACAGACAAAAATGATGTGAGCTATAGTTTATATGGAACTAATAGTTTTAATTTGGTTTGGGAAAAAGTATGTGCAGATAATTTTGGAAGTGTTCTAGATAAGAAAATAGTAGATCTTCCATTAAGTAATCCGGAATGGAATAAAGTTGAATATAAAGATAAAACATTAAGAAAAGTGATTAAATCACCAAGATTGCATATGTCAACCGAAAAATCGGTCAACCGCTCATTGAAAATTAGGTCACTTTTGACCTGGTTTGGCACCTGCCGCATTCCTGCCGCAGGTGCAGTTACTACTCAGTTACAGTTTCGAAGTCGGTTCCGTTGCTGCGAAGTGTTTCCCGAAGTCTGTAGGAATCGCCCTCCATATCAATCAGATAGGCCTTATATGTAAGCCTGTCAACGATTGCACTTGTAATGGCAGCATCTCCAAATATCTCGTCCCACCGTTCAAAGGTGAGGTTTGATGTGATAATGGTCGATTTCTGGGATGCCCTCAGGGAAAGTACTGTAAACAATAGATCAGCACCTTCCCGGTCGAAGGATATATATCCAAGTTCATCCGCTATGATCAGGTCGTATTTTTCAAAACGCTTTTGATACGCGCGGAGTTTTTGCTTGCTGTTGCTTTCCTTTAATTCTGTGACCAGATAAGGAATGGTTGTGTACAAGACGCGGTAGCCCTGCTCACAGGCCTTTATTCCAAGACCAATGGCAGTGTGTGTTTTGCCGGTTCCCGGATTACCGGTCATGATGATGTTTTTCCCTTCTCTGATAAAATCAAGGGAACATAATTCCGGTAATCGTTTCCGCATTCCTTCAGGGAGATGATCAATTTCAAGATCTTCGATATATTTCCGGTATGGAAATTTGGCAGCCTTGATTTTGCGTTCTTTTGCGCGCTGTTCCTCAGCATCTACTTCCATACGAAGAAGCTGATGCAGAAAGCCTTCATAGTCTGTTGCGCTTGATACTGCTTCTTCAAAATGCTCACTGATTGCATTCAGTTTTAGCAGACTACAGTACTCCTGGATCTCGTGTTGGATTTTTGCCTTCATTATACCACCTTCCTTTCTGACTGGTTCTGAACTTTGCGAAGGCGGTCGTATTGCGAAAGCGTTGTTTTAGATTTCTCGCTTAAGCGGTCAGTTTTTATATTTGTTTGTTTTGCATCTTCTTCCTTTTTGGCACATATGAGTGCTATTTTATCCGCGCTCATATCAAAAGGTGAGATTTTTTCAATCCTGCCTAAGGCTTCAGAGACGGCGGCAACACCGTATTCATATATGACATCTAAAACCTCTAGAAAAGTTTTGACATCTTTGCTATAATACTTTTCGTAAATGTTTTTTATTTGGGTGTCCGACTGAAGCAGTGCAGTGCTTTGATGCAGGGCACCCGGTTTTCTTTTCAGGGTTCTTAAGTAGTGGTAGATATCGATCTTCCATTGCTGGATCCCGAAATTCCGGTCGTGTCTGGCTATAATGTTTCCATCGTGATAAATGATAACTTTATCTGTATAAAGGCGGACATCCACTTCCTTTGATACATAAGTATCCGGAACGGAGTAATGATTCCTGGAAACCATGACAGTAGAATACTTATCTACTTTGCCTTTGCTCTTCATGCAGCTTTCAAACTTCGGCATTGCCGGGAGCAGGAACTCCTTTTCAGTTTCAAAGGTATCTGCCGGAACAGAGCCATCGTAGATAGCCTTTGCATTTAGCTTCATGCATTCACGAAACAGAAACTTGTTGGCTTCTGCCAGAGAATCAAACTTATCGCATCCGGGACCTGCAAAAGCTTTGCGTCGTACATACTCGACACTGCGTTCTACATGTCCCTTTTCGTTTCCGCTGCAAATGTTGCAAAAACGAAATTTAAAACCATAATAGATGGACAGTTCTGTGAGTGCTGTTGTGGGCTCCTTTTCGGTAAGCCCTACAAAACGTCTGACAGCAACCCGCATGTTGTCGTAGACCATTGTTTGAAAAGCACCATGGCTGTAAGTAAAGAAATCTGCATGAGATTCCTGAAATGCGGCAGTGTCCTGTGTCAGATACAGGCGGGCATATCTGAAATTTCCGTATGCGGAGGTAAAGACAGCCATTTGATACTTTTGGTAACCGGAATCCCCGATATCAAGTTTGACTGTTCCCCAGTCGAACTCACAGATCTCACCGGGCATATATTCCTGCCTTATGAAAGCTTCCTGGTGTTTGGTTTCAAGGTACTGGGTTGCTCTTTTTACAGTAGAATAACTTACATCAAACCCCTGCTTTTTGAGATAGTCGTGGATATCGATCTTTTTCATGGTCTGCTTTTGCATCCCCATGAGACGCTTGTCACGGTTTAGCTGAAGACATTTCTCGACAGCTTCTAAAAGCTCCGGCGTAGCTTTAGAGGGAATCCGATTGCTGGAATCATAAGTCGGCTTTTCAATAAAAGCCTGTATGATTTCCGAGGTATCCATATCCGGATTCATGCGAAGTAATTCTTCGCGTTTTTCATTATACTCGTTAACATACTTGTTAACGGTGTCCTTGCTGAGATGGAGAAGATTTGCAATGGCTCGGTTGCTCATGCCATCTATATGGGCAAGGATGATACGTTGTTTGATGATCAGTGTGATCACTCCTTTCAGCCTCCTTTATCTTTTGCTAGATAAAGGATAACATAAAAGTCTGGAGTGACCTAGATTTCAATGAGCCATGTGACCTAAATTTAGATTAGCATAAACACCATCATTTCTAACAACAATATATACTTCTTTTTTGTTCTCTATCATCTTATTAATAATGTTTTTTAATTCTTCATCTATTTTATTTTCTGTATAATTTTTCATCAAATATCTAAATGGTTGAACATCAAAAAATTCTGGTTGCGGTAATTGTATTCCTGTACAAAAAACAAGTACAGCATCTTGATTTCTTTTTCTAAATTTAATAGCAGCTGTAATACCATCAATTTCGCCCATCTGCATGTCTAAAAAAACCAGATCAAATTCCAACTCCAAATCATCTATAAACTCTTCACCCGAATAATATTTACAAATTGAGCTTCTTTCAGATTTTCCCAACACCTCTTTTATTTTTTTTTCCAAATATTCAGTATATGCTATGTCATCATCACAGATTGCTATTCTATACATCTGGTTGCTTCCTCTCTTATTTTTTAATGCTTTTTTACAGCTTATATTATAAAATAATTTAAAGAATTATCAACCTATTACCTTCTGATGATCCTGTTATCTCTTATTCTAATTCCTTTTTTAATCAACAATTATACGTCAAATTATATTATTGCTCAAAATATCGGTCAATAGCTCATTATATAAGACAATAAAGTCAAAAATAAAATTATATAATATTTAGACAAAGATAAGGAGATTGAAAATATCAATGAGCAAAGAAGTTGAATTTAAAAATAGAGACCGTTTTATCCAACTTGGTTTGACCATAGCTGCTTTACGAAAAATGCAAGGAATGTCCCAAGAACAATTGGCTGAAAAAGCAAAGACACTGAATATCATCCGACAGAATTTCACAGCACTGCTTAATGCTCCAGAGATACAAATTCCCATATCAGGAAAAGAGCCAACTCTCTAATAAGAAGAGGTACATACTTAGCGGACCTCTTCCTTTCCATCTAATCTATTTTTGCACTACCCTATCATACTTGCGCCAGGAAGCAGTACAAGCATACTTATTTCTATCAAAAAAGAAAAAGAGCATATGGATTTGACTCCATACACCCTATGATTGTAATCTTCATCTTTTCATAGAAAAAAGATCCTCGCAAGGTAGAAGGTTAACAAACCTTGTCCTTACAGGGATCCTTTCAATTACTACTGAAGATTCCGAAATGTGGTATTAACCGACAGCTCTTTCATATCTTAATCAATATTTACCAATCAAATCAATCTGTCAAAAGAATAAACCATTCAGAACTTGACGATTCATCCGATACCTGAACAATCGATGCTCCATCATTAGTACTATTATTCAGCACACCCAAATATAATCCACTCCATCTGTTTTGAATCTTATATTTCCCATCAGACGTAGTAGTAATCTTCCATTGCTGATTCCAACCACCGTTATATTCGTACTGAACTACTTGTGCATTTTCATTTTGAGAAAGACCGCAAACATCTAAAACTTTACCACTGTTCTTATTTACAATTTTATAATAGCTACTGTCTACCTTTTCAAATATCCACTTTTGGCTGTCCCACTGGTCATAAGTATATTGTTCTACCTGCGCATTATTGTCTTGTGATCCAGTTGCAATATTAACCGATTTTTGGCTATTGATATTCATCATTTCATATGAACAATCAGTATTCAAATAATCCGGAGCTAATTTAAATGCATTTAAAGCATTTGTGAAATGCAACTTATTATTCCCAACTAATTCTGTAGCTCCCAATGTATAACCATCTGGTACAACAGACGAATTTAATTCTGGTTCCCAATAGAATACTCCTATTCCTTTATTGTTAGGAACCGATTTAACAGCGTTAATTTCTTTTCTTAACAGTTCATATGTTCCTTGTGAATTACTTTCGGGCTCACCGGTTTCACAAATCATCACATCTTTACCATACTGTGATGCCATTTTATTCAAATTATACGCAACATTTTCTATACAATCTCCATCATAACTCGAAGTCCAATACGGATAGTATGACATACCTATCACATCTGTTTTTCCACCACATTTCGTGATAAAGTTTTCAAAAAACCATGCGAAATGGCTTATCCCACTTCCATGCGTAAGATGTGTAACTACCTTTGAATTAGGACTTATCGATTTCACCGCATCATATCCGCTATTCAGATATTTCGTTAATTGAGTAAAATCATTTGACTGATTACTTCCAGTCGGATACAACATACCATAACTAACTTCATTTCCAACCTGTACCCACTCTGGATAAATATCCTCATCTGCTAGCTCAGTCATTATATATCTTGTATAATCATATACATACTTTTCCAGCTCACTAGTCGATGCATTTTTCCATTCTGATGGAACATCTTGAATCAATGGATCTGCAAAATGATCACTATAGTGAAATACAACCATTATCTTCAAACCTAGCTCTTTTGCTCTTTTTGCTGTATATAAAAGTCCCTGAGTATCCGCGTAACCAAGCATACAATTTGTACCATCAGGTTTAGTCCAATAGAAATTCTCAGGTGGTTTTACAAAAACTCTAAGTCTTACAGCATTTACACCCTTTTCTTTTAACAACTCAAGAGCATCTCTTGTATTTCCATTGTCATCCACCCATTCAACGCCTTGTGATTCAAGCTGTGATAAAAAACCTATATCTGCACCATAAATCATTTCATTTTCTGACAAATTATCAGCCGCTTGTACGGGAATTGATGGTATTGACAACACTATGCATAAACAAATCATCATTAAAATAGCTATACTGCATCTTCTGCTACTCTTTTTCATCACCGTTTACCTCCCAATATCTATGCATACCTCGACGTCATCGTCCGTCCACAGTCGAAGGACTGCAGATTCTTTCGAATTTGAATCCTTCCATCTAACCACAGCTAATGCACTTCCTTCAAAAGTTGTTACTGTATCTGAGAAATAATCTTCTTCGCTTGAAGGATTGGCTGTACCAAATCCCTCTAGCACACCATTTCCCGTAACCTTAGCATGAATTATTCTCCTCTGTGTTTCTTGTGGGTTACAAACACCATGTTCATCTTCTAACCACACTTTTACGTATGCTACATCCCGTTCATTCTCGGTAACACGACAAGCCTTTAGCCTTTTTACCGAATCAGCAGTGACAAGTTCATACTTTCCAATCTCTTTCCCTGACTCATATGCTATTGCCTTTAAAGTCCCTGACTCATATGCAACTTCATATGTTGCTGTGTAATGAGATTTTTTTCCAGCTGGCTTCCTACCAAGAGATTTACCATTTAAAAACAATTCTACTTCATCTCCTGATGAATATACATCAACACTGGCCTTTTCTCCTTCATGCCCTTTCCAAGTCCAGCTACTGATATTATCTTTAAACATCCATGCGGTTTTGCTTGCTGTCTGTCCCCTATGCTCCATACGTTCTACCGCAATGTATGGCTGATTTGTTAATCCATATACAATCTCCCGGAAATAACTAATTGGTCTGCGATTTCCAATTAAGTCTATATCTCCAATATAACCCAGTCTTTCTGGATAAATGCTTGTAAAATTCTCTTTTCCATCATAATGGAAAATCCCTACTCCTGCTTCGCCGATATAGTCATAACCTGTCCAGGTAAAATCGCCAATAACATGTGGATATTTTGTAACTTTCTCCCAAAGATTTTCAATATCCGCTGGATATGTTTCTGTCCCAAGTACCATTTTTCCCGGATGCAGCTCATGCTCAAGTTCATATCTTCCACTCAAATAATTAAGTCCGGTGATATCACAACTCTGGGCACATTCTTCCAGGGCTTCTGTGACAAGTGGATGCTTTGCAAAAAACTCGCCCTTTTCTCCAGACATAAGACTCATAAAGCTATTGAGAGCATTACTTCCCCCACCACTTCCATTGCCTTGTGTGTCCATTCCAAACTTTTCAATGACTTCCTTCATAATAACCTTGAGTCGTTTTCCAGCACAATTCAATCCATTTAAAGCATTTGTAGTAAATCTTGTAGCATCTAGTTCATGAAATCTATTGCACAAAGAACGATTAATCCATGATCCCTGTTTTGTTCCTGCTTCCTGTATCTCATTTCCTACAGAATAAATAACTACCGATGGATGATTATAATCCTTGTCTACCATGTGGTGAATCCATTTTGGTGCTTCCTCTTTGAAAATATCTGAAAAATCATAGGTGTTTTTACCTCGATTCCACATGTCGGTCAACTCATCCATCACAAGCATTCCTAAATGATCGCAAGCATCAAGCATTGCTCTGCTCATAGGATGATGCGAACTTCTTATCGCATTGAACCCTGCCTCTTTTAGTCTTTTACACCGGTACCACTCCGCTTCTGGGAATGTCTCTGCTCCTATCACACCATTATCATGATGAATGCAGGTTCCTCTTAAATTCACTGTTTCCCCATTGATCTGAAATCCATTAACTGGATCAAGTGTAAGCGTCCTAATGCCGAAATCCACTGTATATTCATCACATATTTCGTCCCCTATATATGTTTTGACACAGCACTGATATAAATTCGGATGATCTGTACTCCATTTTTTCGGACATTTTACAGGAATCTGTACTCTTACAGTTTCTTTTCTTCCAGAATAAAATACAATATTCTGTTTTTCTGTTACAACTGTTTTTCCCTCAAATATCAGTTCAACATAGCATTTTGCTTCTATGCCACATTCTTTTGTATTCTTTACGTTGGCACAAACTTCCACAACTGCTACATCATCATTTACAGATAACGTAGTTATTTTCATCTCATCATGTGGAATATAAACACCTTTCCCTGTCCATAAATTCACATCACGATAAATTCCAGAACCCGTATACCATCTGCTATTTGGCTGGTTACTGTTATCTACATCAATTTTTATCAAATTTTCCTGTCCATAACAAATCCATGGCTTTAGGTCTACAGAAAAACCCATATATCCGTTTCTGTTTACAGTTGCAAGGGCTCCATTTATCCAAACCCTTGCTGTTCCGTAAATTCCTTCAAACTCTAACACCACATCCTGGTTTTTCCATTCTTCTGGTGCTAAAAATGATTTTTCATAAGTATAAACTCCCCCAGGATAAAAGCCGCTCTGTGCACCTGCCGGACACTCTTTATCTCTTTTTTCACGAATCATAGCATCATATGGAAGTGTAACAGTTATTTTATTGTCATCACCATAAAAAGCCTTTAATCTGTCATCCTGATCTACTTTTTCAAATGTCCAGCGATCATTAAATTTCTGACACTGCATACTTTGTTCCTCTTTCTATTTTAATTATTCGCTTCTCTTTCCATATCTATTCTCTTATTTTCTTTTTCTACTGTCATAAGTCCTAAAAGAACAGTGATTACAACTCCAAGGATTACAGGAATTGTAATATACATACTAAAGATCATATTAATTGCTCCACTTGTCTGAGTTGCTGCTGTTCCAACATAGCCGGATGCATTTAACAGCCAGCCAACTGCTGCTGTTCCTATACCACCACCAACTTTTACTCCAAGTGATGAGCAGCTAAACATCATACCATCAATATGTACACCTTTTGTACGATATGTATATCCACTGATTTCTGCAATCAATGCATTTAATGTACCTGACATTGTTCCTGCAAAAGTTCCTTTTAAGAACATAAACAGAAGCATCATTGACAGATTCTTCTGCATTGCAAAGAAGATTAAGAAAATACCTAAAATATCACTAATGACATATCCCCAGAAGTTAACTTTTTGCATACTTCCAGTCTTCTTTACTAATATAGGTGTAAAAATCAATGCAATAATAACTGGGAACATCTTCATCATTGAGAATAAGCCCAGTAATGAACCATCACCAAGTACCTGTTTCATAAAGTAAACAGCTGAACCTGTTGTTAAGTTACTCATAAAATAATATACAATATAGATTGCTACTATTAAAATATAATACTTATTGCTAAAAAGAAGTTTTAAAGATTCCCCAAAACTAATCTTATCATCCTGTGTCTTAGACTCTACTTCAACTACAATGTTTTCATCTTCTGGTAATTCTTTTACACAAAGACAACTAATGGTATTTACTACAAGACCAATTGTTCCACAAATAATCGCAACCATTCTCCATCCGGCAGCTCCACCGCCAAATGCTTCTACTCCATTAGTTACTGCAAATCCCATTACAATATTTGTTGCAACAGCAAACATAAAACGAATGGAACCAAGCTGAACACGCTCATTCTTATTTCTAGTAATGAGTGCTGATAATGCTGAGTATGCAATTCCATTTGCTGTATAAAATATAGCATTCAATGCTGTATAAAAAGCAAAGAAATAAGCATATTGCGCTGTTGTTCCAAGCCCACCTGGAATAGAGAACAGCAATACCAAGCATAATGATACACCGATTTGAGCGTATAACATCCACGGTCTTGCTTTTCCTAGTTTCGATTTCGTACGGTCGATCAAGTTACCAAATATAACATCTGAAATTCCATCTAAGAATTTAGATACTAACATCAGTGTTCCGATGATTCCTGTGTTTAATCCCATTGTATCTGATAGATACAAAAGTACAAAACTGGATACTAATCCATAACTTGTGTTTGAAGCTAAATCGCCTGCTCCATAGGCTATCTTTTGATACCATTTCAAGTATTTCTTTTCTGTTTCACGCATTACTTTGTAACCTCCTTATTCCTCGGCACAATTATTTTTCATTTCATAAACGCTTATGTTTTTATAATATTACTTTAATAAATTATGTCTTATAATACTACAACATATATGATAGAATATATTTAAATTTTTATCATATTCGTGAATGAAACGGAGGACTTGTTGAAATGGCTTCATCCTATACAGTTAATAATATTATCGAACAGGATAATTTAAATAGTGGTATTAACTCCTATATCAAGATACTGACACCTATTCAGTTCACTCTCGAAACATGCTGTCAGTCAGATGATAATGCTTATCTCAATTTCTTGATGACATCACCATGTGAAAATACTTTTTATCATTTTCAAACCAAAAAAGAAATCCACCAATTTAATAACCGAGCCCCACATATCCACGACTTCTATGAATTATTAATTGTTTTAGACGGAGAAATCCACCAGCAGATAGAACAATCTGACCTAGTATTTCATAGTGGAAACTGTTGCTTGATGAACCATAATATCGTCCATAAAGAAGTCTTTTCTTCAGATGCAACACTCTTATTTATAGGTATGTCAAAAGAACTTGTAAAACAACTGTCTGATGATGAACAAAAAGTATATTTTCCAGATATCGAAATGCCAGGAATAAATCCTATATTAAAGTTTCTTACAGACAACCTAGATAATCCTGATACGAAAGAATATTTAGATTTTCTTCCCGCACTTAATAATAAAGACTGGCATCACACTCTTCACGCAATTACTGACAATATTTTACGTGCAATTATGTTTCCAAAACTTGGTTCCACTTATATTATAAAGGGGATGCTTTTAGAATTATTTGACTATCTGGCAGATCCTACACATTTTCACTTTACACCGGTTCACGTAGAAGCTGACAATGATTTTATATTATTTTCTCATATTTGCCATTTATTAGAAGATACAGATGGAAGAATCTCTCGCTCCGAATTGGAACAAATATTAAACTATAGTGGCAATTATCTGAACACCATTGTTAAAAAATATACCCACAAATGTCTGTTTGATTATGGGCAAACTTTCTGTATGAAAAAAGCTGCCACATTACTAAAAGAAACAACTTCCTCTATTTCAGAAATTATGGAAGAATTACATTTTACTAATACAACTCATTTTTATAAATGTTTCAAAGAACACTATCATATGACTCCAAATCAATTTAGAATCTCTAGCAAAAACAAACATTGAAAATAAGCCTGGTAAATGATCTTTTAAAATCATCTACCAGGCCTTTTATTTCTCTTTATCTTACACCCCGATCAGCCTCTCTCCAGCTTATCTTTTCCAGCTACCGCTTGCTGTTGCTTCTGCTGTCCCAGTTTTCTATCTACTTTTCCATCATCTTTAACCAAAACAAAACCACATTCGAGACATCTAGATTTCTCCTTTTCTCATTTCATTTTCTATCACAATTAAATTTGATACGAATTGCAACTAAAACCGAGCTCGTTCCTACACTGTTCCAGTTCTGCATACTCTGGCATCGTATGATTAACTTCAGCATGATAATATCCTTGTATCATAACCGGAGTATTGTACAATGCTGCCGTCAGATTCTTCATTTCACTTTCTACAAGCTCTTTTTTCTGAGTTTTAAGCATACGGTAATAATACTGAGAAGAAATATTCCTCTGCAAAGTACGGACACTCCAAGTCTGTTCTACTGCTTCTTTCTCATACCAGTCTCGAGCTTTCTCATCTTTAACCTGTAATAATGCTGCATAATGCGACCAAGACAGTAATCCAACAGATTTTCCAGACGATGTCTGGAAAATTTCAGGGTAGGTCTTATAAAAAGAATAAAAGCTATATGGATTCGACTTTGTATAACCTCTTCCATATTCAGCCGATAATTCTTTTGCCAACTTTTTTATAATTTCTGCTCCATATTTTGCCCTATCCTCGCCCTGCAATTCTTCACTTGCAATTACTATAACCAAGGAGCCAATTTCTCTGTATGAGCGTTGTATTGACTGCCCGATATGCAGCTTTTTGTGAGGACTCAATAATCCCACACATATCTTTTAAGATGTCGTCGGTTTTAACAAAATTATCCATAAAACTATTTTGATCAATTTTTTCCAATTTATTCTCCATAGTCATCACTCCTTTGGATTTCATTTTTAAATTATTCGCTTTCTTGCATATCCACTTTTCTTCATTCTATCACAGTATCTTATTATTCCGCTATCTGTTTTTGAATTAGGTATCAGATCTCAAAATATATCATATTTAATTGTAATAGTCGGATATCAAAATCTCAACAATTCGCTCATTGATTTCCTGTACAATTTCCTAGTCGTACGCCACACATATCATGATTAACTTCAGCGGAATAATAGTGGCTAATTGTATTCGGTGCGTTATATAACGCCGTGATTAAGTATGCTTTAATATTCGCAATCTTTGTTGTGTTTCTATCCATGCATCCGATCACATATTCCAAATGCGATTTTTTCAATTTGAGAAACTTACTTTTCACTAAGCTATACGGATAATCTTCTCCAGCAATACGGATTTCTTGTCTAGCTACACAGACTACATCGCAGATGATCTGATACAGTTCTTCATACATGTCACGATGTTTCCACTCATAATCTTGCATCACAATATCATAATCAATATTTTCTCTGATCAATTCCATATATGCTGCTGTTTCATCCATCACATCAATCTTATCTATTGACTGATATGATTGATTGATAGAATTATTATTATTTATATTATTATCTATTTCTATATTACTCGGGTGTAATTTTTCCCCTGGTACCAGTGTATTTTTTCCACTGGTCCCCTGTTCAAAACTACACTGGTTACTTTTTTCTACCGGCGTAGTTTTTTCACCAGTAGAATTTTTACACTGGTATATTTTTTCCACTGGTTTAGATTTTACACTAGTTTCTTCATTGCACTTATCTTCAGATTCTCTCAGGTTATGATCTTCTTGTTCTCGCTCTGACACAAAATTTTTGACATAAATAATATTTGCTACTCCTGGCTGCTGAATCATGTCAATAAGCCCAATTTCTTCCAACTCTTTCAAAAGAGCACTTGCCGTCTTTCGACTAACATTTAAATCTTCTTCAATATTGGTAAGGGAATACTTTATAAAAACCTTATTTGCTTCATCAAGCCATCCTCTTTTTTTAGACAGAGACATTCTATCAAGCATTAACCCATAAAGAAGCTTTGCATTATTCGTCATTTCCTTAAAGCGCTCATCTGTTACAAGCGCTTTCGGAAGTCTGTAAAATGTAAACTGCTCTGCTTCTCTCCCATAATAAAAATCCAATTTTAATTTCTCCATTATACTTATCCCCCTTTTTTTATCCTGCGCTCTATGCTTTATCATAGAGCGCTCCAAATTCACACAAAATCTTTCACCATATCACAAGCTCTTCTTTTTATTTGGAAACTACAAATAAAAAAGGAACCTCTCCATCAGTTATTTCTGAAGGAAAGATTCCTATTCTATATCCTTTTCACCAATACCCTTTAGAGCAATCCGTCACTTGAGCCCATATTTCTTCATCTCAAATTTCGAATTTGTTGTAG
>OLQY01001536.1_pt1 | contig 19073 bp, 16 predicted proteins | sample 1672851 | NCBI WGS metagenome assembly OLQY01 (sample SAMEA3136730, study PRJEB25190) | human gut metagenome | reverse complement strand
TTCTTCTGCGCATCTCTGCAATCCTGCCGGAGGCTATATCAGATGGAGGATTGACTCCCCCACTGATACTGATTTGTAGCTTGCAACCTACAGAGGCGGGAGTCATCTCACATCTGATATAAATTTACACTCAGAAGAGAGATATAATTTGCGATTGATAAAATGGAGGAATACTATGCGAAAAAAAGAACGAGCAGCGATTGTAATAGAGCGTTTAAAAAAAGAATATCCAGGAGCAGACTGTACATTAGATTACAATGAAGCGTGGAAGCTTCTTGTCAGCGTGCGCCTTGCAGCACAATGTACAGATGAGCGAGTAAACATTATTGTTAAAGATCTGTTTGCAAAATACCCAGGTGTGAACGAACTTGCAGAAGCAGAGCCAGAAGATATTGAAGCGATTGTACGCCCATGTGGACTTGGAAAAAGCAAAGCAAGAGATATCAGTAAATGTATGCGTATGCTGCGAGATGAATTCGGCTCAAAGGTACCGGATAACTTCGATGATCTCTTAAAACTTCCAGGAGTAGGGAGAAAAAGTGCAAATCTCATTATGGGGGATGTCTTTGGTAAACCTGCGATTGTAACAGACACACATTGCATCCGCCTTTGTAATCGAATCGGTCTTGTCGATAATGAGAAAAATCCGAAAAAGGTGGAGATGGCTTTGTGGAAAATTATACCGCCAGAAGAAGGAAGCGATTTTTGCCACCGTTTAGTGTATCACGGCAGAGAAGTTTGTACCGCCAGAACAACTCCTTATTGTGAAAAATGCTGTCTTGCTGACGTTTGTAAGTCTTACGCTTCTTATATGAAAGAAAAAAATCAGTGAAAAGGAATTGTCGAAACTAAAATTTTGTAGTAGAATAATTTCAACCGAGCCAGTCTTTACAAAGATTTTTACAAAGAATAAGGCTATGGATTAAGGTAAAACTGAAACTTATCACATTGGAAAAAAGGATGAACAAGATGAAAGAATTTAAACCAATCAAAGAAGGAAAAGTCCGCGAAGTATACGATAACGGGGACAGCTTAATTATCGCTGCAACAGACAGAATTTCAGCATTTGATGTAATTTTGAAAAATGAAGTGAAAGACAAAGGTGCTATTTTAACACAGATGTCCAAGTTCTGGTTCAATCTTACAGAGAATACCGTACCAAACCATATGATTTCAACAGATGTGAAAGATATGCCGGAATTTTTCCAGAACGAAAAGTATGCCGGACGCAGCATGATGTGCAAGAAGCTTGAGATGTTCCCGGTCGAATGTATCGTTCGTGGTTACATCACAGGAAGCGGCTGGGCAAGCTACCAGGAGAACGGAACCGTTTGCGGTATCAAGCTTCCAGAAGGATTACAGGAATCTGAAAAATTACCTGAACCAATTTACACTCCTTCCACAAAAGCTGATTTAGGAGATCATGACGAGAACGTATCCTATGATAAGACAGTAGAAATCCTTGAAAAGCTTTATCCAGGAAAAGGTAATTATTATGCTAATATCTTAAAAGAGTATACTATTTCTCTCTACAAGAAATGTGCAGAATACGCATGGGAAAAGGGAATCATCATCGCAGATACCAAGTTTGAATTCGGTCTCGATGAACAGGGCAGAGTTGTAATCGGTGATGAGATGCTCACACCAGATAGCTCCCGTTTCTGGCCAAGAGAAGGATATGAAGCAGGTAAGGGACAGCCTTCCTACGATAAACAGTTTGTAAGAGATTGGTTAAAACAGAACCAAGACAGTGATTATGATCTTCCAGAAGAAGTAATCGATAAGACAGTTGCAAAATATAAAGAAGCATATGAGCAGTTAACAGGAGAACCATTTGAGGCTTAATCTATTGTAAATCTGTAAAGTATGTTTTAGCAGAGAAAGACGATACGTTTCCACGAAAGTGTGGGGGTATCGTTTTTTTTTGAAAAATTCTCTCAAATCATTCAAAAAAATTCTATAGGATAGAGTGTATACTATAGAAAATAAAATGAACTCTCGGAAAATCGACCGCAAAAGCAAGTGTGGGAAAGACTCCAAGAGTGCATTAGATGGAGGGAAAATATGGAATCTTATTACCGTTTACAGTATGAAATCTTGGAATATATTGGTAGTGTCAAGTAAGTTATGAAAAAACAGAGCCAAAGAAAAAGGCTCATTGAACCTTGAAAATTGTAGATATTTTTAGACAGTGGCAGCTGACGCCACCCTTGACAGCACGAAAAAGAACTGCTGTAGGTGAATCACCGACGGCGAAGAACTCAAGAACAGTTCGATGATTTCTGTAAGTTTAGAATCGTCTGCTGTCCAAGAAAGATTAGAAGCTGCCATTTACCAGGCATTGTGTCTGCATTTGATAACATCTCCACATCATTCGGCACTTTATAGTTATTGTGCTTATGTGGTCTTAAAAAGTTATAGTAAGCGGACCCATAAGGCAAGATCATAGTCGGCACCATGGAGAGTATCGAAGCCGTTTATCTTACGATAGGATGCTTTATAAGTACGGTTCAGCCGTTCAATCATCTGTTTATAAGGACGGAATTCTTTGGATACTTCGTCTTCATTGGTAAGACCGATGACTTGTGTGATATTGAATTTAAATGTATTGCCGTATTCGTGGAAAAACTGTTGGGCGGCCAATGGATAAGCACTATATCCATCTGCAATAAATTTAAAGTTTTCAGACAGCTCTTTTAAGTGGCGGAAAGCCATCCGCATAGCAAGAATGCAGGGACCTACACCACGATTATCTGAAACCTGATAGCCGATGATAGAACATTTGGCGGCGTCCATGATAAACCAGATATAGGTTTTGATGCCGCGGACTTTGATATAGGTTTCATCAGCAGTAAACACTTTTCCGGCAGCGTAGTCATAGTGATCTACAAAAGGTTTCACGCAGATGGAGGCAGTTTTGCAGTAGTTGGCAACCTGCTGATGGGAGATGGCAATCCCATGGATATCTTTAAGGGCCTGTGCAGTTTTGCGGAGGGATAATCCGAGATTGATCCGGTAAGTAAGGCAGAGCGACATCACATGCTGATTGTGTTTGCTGAATTTTAAAGAGGAAGCATTTTTAGGAAGGCTGTTTAAGTCCATACGAAAGAAATATACCTGAAATTCACGATAGATGTAGTGGAGCTTGTATTTATTTTTACCGTAGTCCTGTTTGAGGTCCTGTTTATCGACTTTTTTGAGGTTGTGAAGATAATACGGGCACTTTGAATTTACGCATTTATGAATGACGAAATATTTCCGGTTTTTCTTAGGGACGAGAGTGTTGCTGCAATGAGGACATCGAAGTTTGATGGAAGAGAAGCGACTTTCATCAGGAGAGAAATGGGAGTCACAGACTTTGCAGAGAAGCTGTCGTTTGGAACCATTATTCTTATAAAGGAAAGGTTTCGGAGCATCACAACGAGGACGGCAGCAGCTGTCCGAGATATCGCAGGAAGAGCGACGACGGATGGGAAGAATCTTCTTACCGTAGCGCTTTTCGTAGTAAGGAATGAGATCTTTGAAAGACCAATCCTGGCGGAAGTCCGTAATCAAGGGAAGTTCATCAATCTTGAATTTTTGATATTTGGGAGAATGGGAATCATCAAAAGCCCACTGTCTGAGAGGAAGGTATCTACAGATAAAATTTAAAAACCAGCAGATTTGCTCATGTTGGTATTGAATTAATTGTAATAAATAAAGTATAATGTTCATGAGCATTGTTCCTTTCGAGGTAATGGTTTGTGGTGAATTCATTATACTTCAAAAAGGAGGTCAATGCTCTTTTTATTTGTAAACCTCAAAAAAAACAAGGTTTTAAAGGATTTAGAACAATAAAAACAAGGTAGTTTTTGACACTACCCGATTTATAAAGGAGGTTCAGATAGTAGCGGCGGCTGTTACCTGACTTCCGCTTGTGTATATGCGAAGGGATTACCGGATGATTGTCACGAATTAACAGTTTTAAGAGGCTACCGGGATGGCTGGTTAAGAACAGCTCCTGAGGGAGAGGCATTAATTGAACAATATTATAAAGAAGCACCAAGAATCGTATCGAATATTAATGAGCGAAGTGATCAAAAGAGTATTTATGAAAAAATTTATGAAGAAGTGGTATGCCCGTGCGTAGAATATATTGAAAATAATGAAATGAAAGGGCGCTGCAACTTTATAAAAACATGGTGTTGGATTTAAAGAAAAAATACTGGTAAAAGATACGATTATATATTATATTAAAATAGGTAGCAGAGCAAAAAGCTTAAAAATTATATAAGAGAATATCCATAAGGAAAAATAATTGTTTGATTATTATTAAGGCTGTGATGCAATAGTACCATAGCCTTATTTTGATATTATACATCGAAAAAAGTGGATACGAAACTAAAACTACTCTAAAAACGTCTATTTTGTAACAGCATATTGAATAAAGAAAGAGAAAAAATATAATAGAACTTATAGAATATGCCGAAAAATGTGATTTAAGCTCAGAAAAAATATTCTACAAAGCTTTATATAATATAGACAAAGAATAGGAACGATAACAGAGGAAAGGAAAATGGTGAGCCAATGAGAGAAAAGGAAAAAGACAGTCAGAGCTTTTGTGCAAAGCTGGCAGTAATGATCAGTGTGCTGATGTTGATATTAGTAATGATAGCAACAGGAAGCAAAATTGTATATGCTGCCGATAATGCCAAAGCAACGACAAACAATGATTCTGGAGATACGGTGACATCACCGAAAAAGATTATTTCTGTAGTATACGATGATTCAGGCAGTATGGCAGGAGAACGCTGGACATATGCGAATTATTCCCTGCAGACATTAACATCCTTGCTGAATACGCAGGATGAGTTATATGTTACTTATATGAGTGATCCTTCTGATGCGAAAAAGATTTCTTTAACGGATATTCAGGATTCTGTTGATAAAATACGTGATAAGGAAGATTCCCATAATACACCAGAAGAGTCGATAGATACTGCAGTAGGAAAACTAGAAAGTATAAAAGGAACCGATGCAACAACACAATACTGGCTTATTATTATGACAGATGGAGCAATAAATGAAATGTCAAATGAGTCAGAGCTGCAGAAGAAGATTGATTCTGTTAAAAACAAAAAAATGGATAATGGCTCTTCAATGTACATTGATTATCTCGGAATGGGAGATGCATGGAACATCAAAGCAGATGAGGCAAATGGCTTATATTCTTTTAAAGCAACAGATGACAAGATTCTTGATGTGATGAAAGCTCTGGCTAATCAGATATCAGGAAGAATAGAGGTAGATTCCTCTAATATTACGCAAGTAGATAAAAAGACAGTAAAGGTTCATTCAGAGCTGCCTTTATATAGTTTATCTGTATTGTCCCAGGAATCCGATGCAAAAGTTCTATCAGCAAAGGCAGAGAATGAATTAGATGTAGAGAGAAACATATCTTTAAATGCGACGGATTTAAAGAATGGAATAAAAAAAGAAAAAATGTTTTGAAATGCCGCGGTAATTTCAAATGGAAGTAAAGCCATCTATCAGGGAGATTATACAATTACTTTGTCTAAAAAAGTGGATGTGAAGAATCTGACCTTTTTGTATGAACCAGCAATAGAATTTATTGTCAATATTACAAAGCAGGGAATTAAAGTAGATAATCCGAAAACATTAAAAGTAGGCGATAAAATTGATATTGAAAATGCTGATCATAAACCATATGGAGTTTCTGGTTCTGTGACAAGAAAACATGAGAATGGATATCCATATTACTATTACAATTGTAAGGTAAATAGAAAGCGTGTCAGTTATAATGCGTGCATGAAAAAGGTAAAAGCTTTAAAAAGAGGTGCAAAATACAGTTCAGGTAATTATCATAAGAATACCGCTGCCAACAGAAAAAAATTTATAAAATAATATAGTATAATCCAATGGAGAACAATCAGTAATCTATTTTGACTATCATTTGTTTATAGTGAAGTACTCGGTAATTCAATTGTCGAGTGTTTCGCGGGATAAACAAAGAAAGATAGCCATGAAAGGAGCGAAACTTATGGCAGTAATTGGAGCGATTCTTGGAGATATTGCAGGTTCACAATTTGAGTTTAACAGACCAGAGAATCTGGATTACAAACATTGCGAGTTATTTACAAACAGATGCTCTTATACCGATGACATGATAATGACTCTGGCGGTGAAAAAAGCAATTTTAGCAGATGCAGATTTCACAAAAACAATGCGTGAAGTCGGACAACCTTATCCTTACTCAGGATATGGCGGAAGATTTTATGAGTGGATGTACGGTGAAAATCCGAAGCCATATAATAGCTTTGGAAATGGTTCGGCAATGCGTGTTTCTTTTGTTGGAGAACATTTTGATGCATTAGAAGATGTAATATCTATGGCAGAAAAATCTGCGGAAGTGACGCATAATCATCCAGAAGGAATTAAAGGTGCCGTAGTAACGGCTGTCTGTATCTGGATGGCCCGTCACGGAAAAACAAAAGAAGATATTTTCCAGTATGTATTAGAACAATATCCGGCAGAAAAATATGAATACAGCATTGCTGTCCCTCTTGATAAATTGGAGAAAATATATCAGTGGAACGAGACTTGTATGGGAAGTGTACCAGCAGCAATGCGCTGCTTTTACGAAAGCGATTCCTACGAGAGCTTCCTCCGCAATGTATTCCGCTTAAAATGCGATAGCGACATCCTCGCAGCAATCGGCGGAGCCGTAGCAGAAGAATACTATGGGTGGACTGGGTTCTATAACGAAGATGAACTGCTCAAAAAATATCTTGATGCAAATTTATACAATTTAGTAAAACTTTGATTTGCCGCAGGAAAGGGAGACGCTCCACCCCCACAAAGACCGTAGCCTATATTTGTGGCCTCGGAGCAAGATTTGGATACGAGCGTGTATAAGCGAGTATTCAAACCGCCGCGACTAAAGTCACAAATATAGGTTTTTCATTCTCTGAGAGCTGTCTCCCTGCCTGCGGCAATCAGAATTTACTGACTTTTTCGGACTATTATTCTAATTTGTTTCCTGCTATAATAGAGTCTCGAAATGCAGATATATGTGAGATGAGAGAGGTGGTATCGCATGAGATGCAAATTTTGTGGAACAACGCTGCCGGATCATGCAAAGTTTTGTCCAGGCTGCGGAAAAGAGATAGATAACGACAGGGAACGGCACGAGAGCAGAGAAGCCAGCAACATACCAGAAGATGCGTATTATACAAAAGTTATCGAGGAAAGTAATGAGAAGACGATAGATGATACGAGAATTGCCAGGGCTAATAATGGAAAGGCGATAGATGATACGAGAATTGCCAGAACCAATAACAGAAATGTGGTAGATGATACGAGAATTACCCGAGCAAATAACAGGAATGTGGTAGATGATACGAGAATTACCCGGGCAAACAACAGGAATGTGGTAGATGATACGAGAATTACCCGGGCAAATAATAAGAATACGATAGATAATACAAAGACAACCAATAAACAAGCTGCGGTAAGTAATACGAACAAAAAGAATTCCAAAAGAAAAAGAAGACATAAAAAAATATCTGTGAGATTCATTATTGTCTATTTGATCGTTGTTTTGACAGGAGGTTTTTGTCTTTACAGGATGGGATTTCCTGAGAAAGTTGTGGAGATGTTAAGTAAGCAGTCTTCGGTACCAGATTCGAAGAAAGAGATTTCGCAGAAGAGCGATAAGAAGAAAAATAATGAGAAAAAGACAGGGAAGGCAACAACAGAAAAGAAAAAAGATAAGAATAAAAATAAAAAAACTTTAGAATCCACAGAAAGTACGCTCGCTTATACGGATAATTCCAGTATGAATGTAGGTGCGTGTCTTAGTCCGGAGGATTATAATACAGTGACTGCGAAGGATGATAGCTTTAGCTTTGCTTATCCGAAGTATTTATTTAATCATAGTGAGGTGAATGAGGAGGAAACTTCCTATACATTTTCTTATAAAGGAAACTCTGTTTCTGATTCAAATGAGGCAGAACTTAGTGTATATACACAAGAAAATGAGGGCGATCCTTTACAGAATGCAAGGGAGCTTTATCAGAATTTTTCTTCGGAAGTTTATAAGAAATATTTTAAGATGTATCCATCAAGAGTAGACAGCTCGGGTATGGCAAGAACCCTGATTGGCGCTTCTGCCGATTCGTCAGAGAAAACAGGGGTATATATTATAGCAGCAAATGACGGGAAAAGGGATTATATTTTGAAGTTTACTTATCCAGACCCTGATATGACGAATGATTATAATGAGATAGATTATGTGGTCGATTGTGTGTACCGTTTTTGTTCTTTTAGCGGTGGAACGTATCAGCCACGGTCCTACCAGCAGTTTTTAGATGATAACATGGGAAGCAAAAAATAGTGGTAAATTAAAGTTTTGAAATAAGGCTGCAGCAATCCCATTAGCTTTAGTTAATGGATAGTTTAAAGTAAAAGCTAAGAAAGTAAGAGATAAATTATAGCAGGACAACAGGAAAATGACAGTAGAGAAATTATTGTTGTAATTATGAATTTTCTCTTATAAATGAGTGGCGAAAAAATGAATAGCTTGGTATAATGAGATAAGAATGCATGTTCTCATTATTTAAGTTAGGAAGTGAAAAGATGAAGGTTTTTAAGACGATTTTTCTTTGTGTGGTGCTTATTTTTGCTCTGGCTGGCTGCGGAAATAGCCATGCAGAGGCAGATAAGACGGTAAAACAGGGGAGTGGACAGAAGACAGATGGAGCAGTTAATGCTTCAGAGGAATCAACGAAAGGGGCAGCCGAATCTGCAACGGAAGGTGTGCAGGTGAAGGAGAGCACAGCGCAGGAGGCAGCAACCGAGTCGGAACTTGACTCAGATGCAAGCCATAGAGCTGATTATGTTATTGTGATTGATGCTGGACATCAGGCTCATGGAAATTATGAAGAAGAACCGGTGGGACCGGGGGCTTCTGAGACGAAGCCAAAAGTAGCTTCAGGGACAACGGGGGTATCTACAGGAGTAGAAGAATATGAGCTGAACCTTGAAGTTGCCCTCAAGCTGCAGGCAGAGCTAGAAGACCGCGGATATCAGGTGATCATGATTCGAGATAAGAATGATGTTGATATTTCAAATTCTGAACGGGCTAAAGTTGCGAATGATAATAATGCAGATGCATTTTTAAGGATTCATGCGAATGGTTCAGATAACAGCACAGATGCAGGGATGATGACGATCTGCCAGACAGCAGAGAATCCATATAATGGCGAGCTGCATAAAAAAAGTTATGCCTTATCGGAGAAGATATTAGATTCTATGGTTGAGGCAACAGGAGCAAACAGGGAACGTGTCTGGGAGACGGATAACTGGGCAAAGGTGCCTACTACGATTATAGAGATGGGTTATATGTCGAATCCGGAAGAAGATGAGAAGCTTAATAGCGATGATTATCAGGATGAGATTGTCCAGGGAATAGCAGATGGTCTTGACCAGTATTTTAATATAGGTGGAACAGAGGACTAAAGTCAGATAACATCATTAATATGTATGAATACACATGGAAAATACACATAATTTTGTTGTGGACAGGGTATCGGGCATTTTTTTAATGTACTCTGAAAATAAGAGAAATAATGCATGAAAGGATAAGAGAATGAAGGATAAGTCGATAAAGTCAACGATGAAGAGCTGGATTATGTTATCGGAAAAAGAACTGGATGATACGCAGGTATATATGCAGGAACAGGAGCAGCAAGACCAGCAGGAAAAGGATAACAGTTTTTCCGAAGCGGAAAGCGGCAGCAGCAATGTCGGGTCAGCGAAGTATGAGTCACAGGTGAGTGATACCGGTACAGAGACATTTTCAGATGCAGAGAACGGTTTTGAAAGAAAGTTAAGCCGGGAAGAGCAGGTTGATCAGCTGATAAAGGAAGCTGGAGAGGAAGTAGTAGATCCAGAAGTGGACTCTGTTCCAAGAAAGAGAAGAAAGAGACACCGGAATAAGAAGGGAAAATTTGAAAAGGGAGAAGCAAGAGAATCAATAGAATCAGAAGAAAGGTTTGTATCAGAAAGTACGGATGAATCGATGTCCGATACGACAAGGGAGAAGGAATCAAGGGCATCAGAAGTGGAGAATGCAGCAGAATTGACAAAGGACAATGGAAATAAATCCGATAAAAGCAGCGGAATCAGTAAGATGCTTGTCGGCGGAGTTGGAGTTCTTCTCGTTCTTATTATTGCAGGACTTGGTTATCAGACCCAGTCTTTGCAAAAGCAGAACCAGAAGTTAAAGACAGAAATCAGCACTCTTAAAAAAGAGAAGAAGCAGGCGGAACAGGCTTCGGAAGAACAGGCATTACAGACAAAGAATGAGGACGGTGTTGTAGAGAATACAGATAAGATGTTTGCTTCTGTTGGTGTTGGTGATAAAGAATATAAACTACTTGCTAAAGTATCTGACTTTACAAAAGACGGATGGAAGTTAGAAGCACTTAGAAATGAAAATGCCACCCTTGTACCAGGCGGTAAACTTGAAAAGGATGCATTTCTTACGAATAAAGATGGAAGGAAAATCGGTGTTATTATCCGTAATTTAAGTGATAAGAACCAGAAAGTAAGTGACTGTATTGTCACAAAGCTTTCTTTTAGTAAGGAAATGTTTGACGGACAGATCACACTTCCGGGCAGCCTGGGATTTGACAGTACAGAAAAAGAATTAAAGGCCGCCGGATTTAAGAAAGATGCAGACGGAATATATACTTACACAAGCAAGAAGATAAAGGACGATACAATCAAAGCTGCAATGGCAGATGGAGAATCTGTATCAGAGATTACTTTAGAGCGAGCCGTGGATGAAAGTAGTACAAGTACAGGCAATGCAGCTGCGAACACGAGTGCCAGCACAGCAGCAGGCAGTGCCACCACAACAGCCAGTGATTCGAGTAGTGCGGAGCAAAACAGTGCCACAGCCGATACAACATTAACTAATAATTCTAATAGCGCATCAGATGCAGCAGAAGAATAGAAAGTAAAGAAACAACAGAATAATATGCAATAAAAAATAGCAGTCAGAAAAAGAGAAACACTTAATTTCTGACTGCTGTTTTTTGAAATTAGGTTTGGTATATTATTTTTATCATTTATAAGTTTTATCAAGCGCTGCGTAATCATGAGATAATTTAGCTATTTGGGATTAAGTATAAAGTTTTATCGTGCATTATATAATTATGAGTTGTCAGATTATTTTTTTTAATAATAGGCTCTTAAATGTCAATTATTTTACAAAATGCAGAAATAATATTTTTATCACTTTAAATAATTAAAAAATTAATAATTATGCAAAAAACATTGACGAATCTTTCAAATAGTATTATCATATAGAGAAAAGACCGCAAAAAATGAATAAAAATGCAGAAGGTCATGGTAATTTTTTCATTTTTAAGAAGGTTTTGTGGGATTTAATTGAATCAGAGGAGAAAGAAAGATGAAGAAACTAATGTTAACAATGCTTTCTGTTGTAGGTATGATGCTCTTTGTAGCATTGCCAGCGAAAGCGTGTACATCCTACTATGTAGGTAAGGATTGTACAAAAGATGGAACAACAATGTATGGCCGTACAGAGGACTATTCTCCAAAAAAGGATAAGGTTTATAAGGTTATTCAGCCGAAAAAGGTTGGGAAGAATGCGACTTTTAAAGATGAGACTGGTGCAACAACATTTCAGGCTCCAATTAAAGTAGAGACAACGTATCGTTACACAATCTGCCGTGACAGTGAAGGGGCAGAAGACGGATATTTCGGTGAATTTGGAACCAATACAAAAGGTGTTTCTATGTCTGCTACTACATCTTCATCTGTAGCCAAGACGGTTGGAAAGTTTGATCCATATATAGATGCATATGAATCTAAAGTTGGCGGAATTACAGAAGAAAACCTTGCAGATTATGTACTTTGCCAGGCTTCTTCTGCAAGAGAAGGTGTAGAACTCCTTGCAGATGTTATTGATACAGTTGGTGCTGGTGAAGGTGATGGCCTTTTCATCGCAGACCAGAACGAAGTATGGTATTTTGAAATCCTTACTGGTCATAACTACTGTGCCATTAAGATGCCTTCTGACAAAGCAGCAATCATTCCAAACTGTTTTGTGATCGGTGATGTAGACTTAAGCGATAAAGCGAATGTGGTAGCATCTCCTAATCTTGTAAAACTGGCTAAGAATAATGGATTTTATGTAGCGGCTCAGGATGGAAAGGGTGACATCAACGTAAAACTTTCTTATTCGGGAAAGGGTTATGCAGCCCATAACGCCGACAGAATTCGTGGTGGACAGTATCTTTTAAGTGGTCAGGATAACACAGGTATTTATGATGCAGATTATCAGGATCCTTTCTTTACCTGTAAGAATGTTACTGTAGAGAAAATGTATGAATTAGCAGGATATCGTTACGAAGGCATGAACTTTGGAAGAAACATTTCTTACAGAATTGGAAGCAGAAGAACAGCAGAAGCTCATATTTTCCAGATTAATTCTTCTATGCCAACAGAACTTGCTACCGTACAGTGGTTCTCTATGGCAAGCCCAGACTACTCAACATTTGTACCATTCTATGGAGCATTATTAACAGATGTATCAAAGGCTTATAAAACAGAGGCACAGCAGCCGAACTCTCGTGCCGCTTACTGGATCTTCCGTAACATTGGTTACTTATGTGAAGAGACAAATGACGGTGACGGACCAAACAGAGAGAACTATGGTAAAGGTGTAAAGCAGTTCTATAAAGCTTACATGACAAAGATGGAAGAACTTCAGAAAAATGTAAATGCACAGATGCTTAATGTTTATAAGAATGACAAAAAGAACTTAGAATATTATGCAACAAAACTTGGTATTGCCATCGGCAATGAAACTATGGACTTTGCTAAGGCAATGTACATGGACATCCAGACATGTAAAACAAATGGAACAAAATATGAGACATCAAGCTTAAGCGCAGATGATATCGAATATGATTTATCAATGGTAACAGCACCAGCAAAGAAAGCTGATGACACAAAGCCTGTAACACCGGCTAAGCCATCCGCACCAGCTCGTGTACAGGTAAGGGCAAAAGCATTAAAGGGCAAAAAAGTAAAAGTAAGCCTTAAAAAGACTGCAGAAGCAAAAGGTTATGAAATTGTTTACTCCACAAATGTAAACTTCACAAAGAAAACAACCAAAAAGATTTCTACAAAGAACCTTACAAAAACAATCAAGAAACTCAAAAAGAAAAAGACTTACTACATCAAAGCAAGAGCTTACAAATTAGATGGTAAGACAAAAGTATATGGAAGATGGAGTTTGATCAGAAAGGTGACTATTAAAAAGTAGATTGCCGCAGGCAAGGGAGACGCTCCCCAAAAGAGAAGGAGACGCCCGCCTGAAAGATAAATAAACCATATTTGTGACTTTCGTCGCTAAAGGTTGAATGTTCGCTTAAATGCTCACATCCAACCTTTGCTCCCAGGCCACAAATATGGTTTATTTATCTTTCAGAGGGCTGTGCTTTGGATGGAGATGAAGTTATTTATTTAATAGGAGAAGAGTTGGGGAGAGGAAATAGTTGTATTTTTCAGTAATAGTTCTTTCTGTCTATGACTGTTTGGCTTTCGCAGATTCCAGAGAAGAGAAACATTGTCTTTTCCAACGTGAATGTGAGTATCGCTATATCTTTATTACATTTATAATAAGCAAAAAATCCTGTACGAATCCTCAAATCAACTCTATCACTGGATTTAATTCACCCAAATTAAGTCAAAGACAGCAAGAGGAAAGATACTTCCTTTATTTGTGCCCGGAGCTGCGAGAACATAGTATCCGGTTAGAAAAGCCCCTTGTTAAAGAATATTAATTTTGACGACTTTGTGTTTTTTACAACTGAGTCAAAATTAATATTCTTTAACAAGAGGCTTTTCTTAGAATACTCCTTCTCGCAGCATCCAAAGCCGCTAATATTAGAGGAAGTATCCTTCCTCTTGCGTCTGTTTACCTCACAAATGAATTAAATTCTTGCACATTTCCTCTTGTTGTGCTATGATTCCCCAAGTGTATTGAACATAAAGAAGAAGGATAATCAGGAATATACTGGTGGGAGAAAAGGAATGAAAGAGAAAGAAAAAGATATTTTTGATAAGATTATGGCATTGCCGGGACTTAATATTTTTGAAGGGTTTTACCAGAAGTATAAAGAGATGCTCCTGTATTTATTTTTTGGAGGAATGACAGCGGTGATCAGTATCGGTTCCTACAGCTATTGTGATGTGGGACTGGGATTTGATCCACTTATTGCAAATATTATTTCATGGATCTTGGCGGTGACATTTGCTTATGTGACAAATAAGGTATGGGTGTTTAGTGTGGAGACACACGGAATGCATGAACTGTTTATAGAGGCTTTTCACTTTTTTACAGGGCGCTTATTTACACTTATTGTAGAAGAAGCGATACTGTTAATTTTTATTAGTAAGCTTCATTTTAACAGTATCGTCGTAAAAGTTGTGGCACAGGTTGTTGTCGTTGTCCTAAATTATATTATCAGTAAGCTTATTGTTTTTCGTGAGAAGGAATAACTTCTGTAACAAAAAGATCGTTAGCATTTACTGAAAAATGAATATCAAAACCTGCGTATTGCATACCGTAGATTCGTTCTGGGTCATGCTGATAGGAAGGGCGAGGGTCTAAGGAGAGGCAGTCTAAGAGAGACTGTCTTTTTTCTTTTGGGATAAGGTGCAGCAAAGCATCTTCGCAGTGGACATTCAGGCGGTGTTCCAGTGCCTTTGTGGAAAAACTTCCCAGAGCATCTGGGTGTGCATCTGCAAAAGAAAGATACGGCTTAATATCATAAATCGGGGTTCCATCTAATAAATCTGCACCGGAAACATAAAGAATGGGACCTTCTGGAGAGTTTGGAACAGCCTTTTCAAGACGGACACAGGATAATCCGAGCGGATTTGGGCGAAAAGGAGCACGGCTGGCAAATACACCTTTTCGTTTATTGCCACCAAGTCTTGGAGGGCGGACAGTCGGTGTCCATTTATCTCTTTGGTTTTTCGAAAATTCCCAAATAAGCCACAAATGAGAAAATTCCTCAATTCCACGGATACAATCACCATTTCGAAATTTTTCCGTAAAAATAATCTTTGCCTGTAAACTATCCACAAGACCACTCTGACGGGGAATACCGAACTTCTCTGAAAAATCTGAATGAATATAGGCAATCGGCTTTATAGAAAGCATAACCGATGTATTTTCGCATTTCATAAAATAAACTCCTTACTATTTAATTCATTGACTAACTAACAGACGAAGCCAGGAAACCAAATCCTCTATATTTGTGACTTTCGTCGCGGCGTGTTGAATGTTCGCTTCACTCGCTCGCATCCAACACTTGCTCCCAGGCCACAAATATAGAGGATTTGGTTTTCTGGCTTCTGTTCTGTGGCTGGAGTAGATGAATGAAACAGCAGGTGGAGGATTGGGGGAGTCCTGAAATTTTCTGCTTGCTCTGAAATTATTGATAAATTGCTGTGATAATTGTTAAAAAGAGAGGCTTTCTCTATATTTTTTAGTTCCGTATTTAGCTATTTACGATTATTCTCGAATAAGCAGAAAAACTGGCATTACGTCCTCAAATCCTCTCCCACTATTTCATTCATCTATTGTAGCCACAGCCAGAAGCTAGGAAATTCACATTGTTAGATAACTTTTGTCTTTATCCTCAAATACCACAACCATTATCTTAATTCAAACAAAATCCATCCAAAGACAGCCCGAGAAGAGAATCGATACCCTATATTTGTGGCCTCGGAGCAAAGGTTGGATGCGAGCGGGTAAGCGAACATTCAACCTGCCGCGACTAAAGTCACAAATATAGATTCTTTTCTTCTCTGAGAGTGTCTATTTTGCCTGTAAAACTACCGTTCAATAAAGTTTCGAATAGATTTCAGTGCATTTTTTTCCAACCTGCTCACCTGAGCCTGCGAGATGCTGATTTCATCAGCAACTTCTGTTTGTGTTTTCCCCTCAAAGAATCGTTTTTCAATAATGTGATATTCCCTTCCGGAAAGCTGATTCATGGCTTCCTGGAGAGAGAGATGCTCGATCCAGGTGTCTTCTTTATTTTTCTTGTCGCAAATTTGATCCATCAGAAACAGAGGATCATTTCCATCCTGATAGACTGGTTCGAAAAGGGACATAGGGGTGGCAATCGCATCCAGGGCATAAATAATATCTTCCTCGGGAATTTCCGTTTTTTTGGAAACTTCCTCAATCGTGGGGGTGCGGTTCATTGATTTAGTGAGCTGTTCTTTTGCATAGATTGCCTTGTAAGCAGTATCACGAAGGGAGCGGCTGACGCGGATACTGTTATTGTCTCTTAAGTACCTTCGGACTTCTCCGAGAATCATAGGAACAGCATAGGTAGAGAATTTTACATTTAAAGTGCGGTCAAAATTATCAATGGCTTTCATAAGACCGATACAGCCGACTTGGAATAAATCATCGGCATGTTCGTGATTGCTGGAAAAACGCTGGATAACACTTAAAACAAGACGCAGATTGCCTTTCACATATTGTTCTCTGGCATCCATATTTCCCTGTTCAATTTGTATGAATAGATTTTCCTTTTCCTCATCGGATAAAAGAGGCAGTTCCGAAGTATTTACTCCACAGATTTCCACTTTGTTTAAAAACATCGCTATCCTCCTAAGATGAACATGTACTTTCAGAATTTTATGCAATAGAAAATGCATCTGTATAAAAGGATGAACTTAAAAAAATAAAAATATTCATATAAAAGGTGAATATATTTAAGAAATCTGTTATAATGGTAAATGTGAGAGAAATGGCTGCACATTTTTTCACGGAAAATTTCAAATTAGATAGGAGGATATCAACATGGTTGCAGAAATCGTATGTGTGGGAACAGAACTTCTGCTGGGAGATATCGTAAACACGAATGCACAGCATATATCAAAAGAGCTTGCCCATATAGGAATTGATTTATACTACCAGACAGTGGTAGGAGATAATAAGGAACGCGTGTGGAATGTATTAGACACAGCTTTGAAGCGTTCAGACCTAATTATCATGACAGGTGGACTTGGTCCGACGAAAGATGACCTTACGAAAGAAGTAGCGGCATCTTTTTTTGGGAAGAAATTAGTCTTTCATGAGCAGACATATGAACACGTCAGAAAGAAACTGGAATCTTATGGAATAAATGAGATGACAGAAAGCCAGAAAAAACAGGCATTAGTCCCAGAAGGTTCTCTTGTAGTTACCAATCCTGCAGGACTTGCTCCGGGAATCATTATGGCACAGGGAGATAAGGCAATCGTTATGCTGCCAGGTCCGCCAAAGGAGATGAAGGCTGTTCTTGCCGAGTGCTGTCACCTTTTCATTAACCGTCTTTCCGACCAGGTATTTGTATCAATCAACATTAAGTGCAAAGGCCCGGACGAGCTTCCGTTAAGAGAGATTGGAGAAGCACCAGTTGCAGATTTATTAGGAGACATCCTTGATAATGAGAATCCGACAGTCGCAACTTACGCAAAAGAAGACGGCGTATTAATACGAGTAACTGCATCCGGAAAGACAAGAGAAGACGCCCTTACCGCCATGCAGCCGGTCGTAACAAAAATTGCAGAAATACTTGCCGGAAAGATTGCGTGGGTAAAGGAAGAAGTGTAACTAAAAAACATTAAATTGAAAGAGGAAAAAAGTGGAAACATCTAGTTTAAAAAGAATAGTAAATAAATATACAGAGACCAGTCTGATCATCCGTATCTTAATCGGTATGGCAATCGGTGTGGTGCTGGCACTTGCTGTGCCTCAATTTACAGGAATCAAGATTCTTGGAGACCTTTTCGTAGGAGCATTAAAGGCAATCGCTCCATTACTGGTATGTCTTTTAATTATGAGTTCTTTAGCTCAGACAAAAGAAGGACATAACGGAAACATGAAAACTGTAGTAATCCTTTATATGTTCAGTACAATAATGGGAGCAATCGTAGCGGTAGCAGGAAGCTTCTTATTCCCATTAAAAATCACATTAGCAGATGCTGTACAGCAGGAAGCTCCAAAAGGAGTCGTAGAAGTACTTGAAAATCTCCTTTTAAAAATCGTAGCAAACCCAATTGATGCATTAGTAAATGCAAACTATCTTGGAGTACTTGCATGGGCTGTTATTCTTGGAATCGCTCTTAAAAAGTCTACACCAGGAACAAAACAGATGCTCTCTGATGCCTCTGATGCAGTATCTCAGGCAGTACGCTGGATTATCAATCTTGCTCCATTTGGTATTTTAGGTTTAGTATTTAATGCTGTATCCACAAGTGGTATGAAGATTTTCACACAGTACGGAAAACTCATCCTTTTACTCGTAGGATGTATGTTATTCCAGGAATTTATCACAAATGGTATTATTGTAGGATTTTGCCTTAAGAAAAATCCATATCCATTAATTTCACGTTGTGCAAGAGAAAGTGGATTAACAGCATTCTTCACAAGAAGTTCAGCAGCAAACATTCCTGTAAATATGGAACTTTGCGAAAAAATGGGCTTAGATAAAGATAACTATTCCGTATCCATTCCACTTGGTTCTACAATCAACATGGACGGAGCGGCAATCACAATTACAGTAATGACATTAGCAGCTGCACATACACTTGGAATCAGCGTAAGCATTCCAACAGCAATCGTATTAAGTATCTTAGCAACACTTTCCGCATGTGGAGCATCAGGAATCGCCGGAGGTTCTCTCCTGTTAATCCCTGTAGCATGTTCCCTTTTCGGAATCTCCAATGATATTGCCATGCAGGTAGTAGGGGTAGGATTTATCATCGGTGTAATTCAGGATTCCTGTGAGACAGCCCTGAACTCATCTTCTGATGTACTGCTTACTGCAACAGCAGAATTTATGCAGTGGAGAAAAGCTGGAAAAGAAATACCATTTTAAAGCTTGAATTGCCGCAGGCAAGGTAGACGCCCACAGAAAGAGAAATAACCTATATTTGTGACTTTCGTCGCTGCAGGTTGAATG
>OLQY01001521.1_pt1 | contig 19225 bp, 12 predicted proteins | sample 1672851 | NCBI WGS metagenome assembly OLQY01 (sample SAMEA3136730, study PRJEB25190) | human gut metagenome | reverse complement strand
ACTTTTCAATTAAAGTTTTAATCTCCTTCATACATCTTATTATTTCATTAGATTCGGGACTTAAACACTTTCTAACTAAAAAATATAAATTTAAAATCGTAGAAACACTTATTTTATCGGGTTTTCTGCTTTTTTTCTTTGTCAAATATTTTTTTATTTTTGTTGCATGTGTTGTATGTTTTACTTTTTTGTGTTATTATTATAGTAGAAATGAGGTACAGTATATGAAGCTCTATTATGATAAAAGGCTAAAGGATCCTACCTATTATATTCAAATCGGAATCAGAAACGGTAAAAAGGTCACCTCTAAAAATATCGGCAAAATTGGAAAGCATTCTGATTTATTAAAAGAGCATGAGGATCCGCTTGCCTATGCAAAGGATTATATACGGCGCTTAAATGATGAAGGTGCCCCTAAAATCGAACTTCTCATCAATCTGACTGAAAAGCTCGACAGTTCAGATGATCTCATATCACAATCTACCGTTCTGAACATCGGTTATCTTGTTTTTCAGAAAATCTACCATGATCTTGGCCTTCCTTCTTATTTCCGTACCCTTAACAGGCAAAGCAAGGCATCCTATGATTTTAATGAGGTCAATAGATTTTTGACATTCGCAAGGATACTTGATCCTTCATCAAAATTAAAAATGTTTCAGAATAAGGACCATTATTTTGAAAAGCCTTCTTTTGACTATCAGCATATTGAGAGATTTCTTGACGTCCTGCATGATAATTATGATGATTATCTGGAAAAGCTATATGAAGGAAGCAACAATGTCATAGAACGCAATACTTCCGTGTGCTACTTCGACTGCACCAACTACTACAATGAGATCGAACAGGAAGATGATGATTATATTGATGAAGTTACTGGTGAACTCATCAAAGGACTCAGAAAGTATGGCGTCAGCAAGGAACATAGACCAAACCCTATTATTCAGATGGGACTTTTCATGGATATGGACGGTATCCCATTGACTATGTCCATTTCCTCTGGAAATGATCATGAAACAAAATGCGCCGTCCCTCTTGAAACAAAGCTCATTGATCAGCTTAAGGATAAAAGACTGATCTATTGTGCGGATGCAGGATTAGCTTCCTATAGCATCAGAGAATTTAATTCATTCAGAGATCGCGCATTCATCGTTACTCAGTCCATAAAAAAATTAAGCACGCCATTGAAGGAAGCTGTTTTCAATGACTGCGATTATCAATTACTGTCTGACGATTCCAAGATTTCTATAGAAAAGCTCAAGACTTTTGACAGAAAGGATAAGTCAAATCTTTCTCTATATAATGACAAAGCCTATAAGGTCATCGAAGCAAATACTCTTTTGGATGTAGGTCTACTGGAGGATAAGGTCCTAAAAAACGGAAAAATCAGAAGAGTAAAATCCAAGGCTACGCTCAAGCAGCATATCATCGTCACTTTTTCCAGAAAGATGATGGAATATCAGAGATATATCAGAAACGGGCAGATTGAAAGAGCACGCCATCTGGTATCCACGAATACGGTCACCACATTGAGAAAAGGACCAAATGATGTCACAAGATTCATCAAAAAAGTAGGAAACAGCAAAGATACGTTCAAGATTGATGAAGAAGTCATTCTGGAAGAAGAAAAATATGACGGATATTATGCAATCGCAACAAATCTTGATGATCCAGCAAAAGATATAATCAATATAAGTTCAAAGAGATATAAAATAGAAGACTGTTTTAGGATCATGAAGACCAATCTGGGAGGAAGACCGTTGTATCATTATAAAAGAGAACATATCATAGGTCATTTTCTGATATGTTATACAGCACTGCTGATTTATCGCCTGCTGGAGGTAAAGCTGAACAGGAATGGCACACACTTTACGACATGTCAGATAATAGAAACAATCAGGAACCTAAATGTCGATCCAATCAATGAAATAATATGCAAGCCACTATATACAGACTCGAAGGTTCTCAAGGCAATTGAAGATGTATATCAGTTAGATATTTCAAACAAATACCTATCAATAAATGAACTTAACAAAAAATTTAAAAAAATTTCTAAATAATGAAAAACACATGCAACATTTTATTCTCAACAAAAAAGGCTCCAAATCCTATAAATAGGGCTTTCGGAGCTTTTTACATATCTATAAGTGTTTAAGATGGGAATTTATGTCAACAACTTTTTTTAATTTTTTTACTTTTTTATAACTTTTCAATTAAAGTTTTAATCTCCTTCATACATCTTATTATTTCATTAGATTCTTATATCTTTATTCGCACTATTTATATAATTTCTTATACAAAGCAATATAATAATCTTTCTTCAATTAGATATTAGTATTCTCATTCCCATATTCATTCATATAAATATCAGTACTATGTAATCCATATGCTTCCCCAGAATAAATTTAATCTCTTCATATATGCATATAAATATTATTTGCTTTGTTTCAATATTTTAGTATAGTCTTTGAATATTTATAAATTTATTTCACATAGATCATAATCAGAAACTATAGATTCTTTATTTAACTCTTTTTATTTAATATATAAATAATGGCGCAGCAGAAAGGATTTGAACTTTCGGTGCTTTTCGGCACGCCGGTTTTCGAAACCGGTGCATTAAACCAGACTCTGCCACTGCTGCAATTATATTTTGTATTATATGCTCTTTTTATAGTCTTTTCAAGTAAAGAAAAGGTATGTGATATATTGATTACCACATACCTTTAAAATTATTCAGCTACTGCTGTGTCAGAATTTCCATCTTCTCCATCCATAATCTTTTGAACCATTTCACTTGTAATACGTTCTGGTTCAGAAGGTACATAACCCATGAAGTTATCATCATCTTCTTTATGATTACGTTCTTCACGAAGACGTTTTAATTCTTCTGCTTTTTCTTTGATAATTTTATTCATTGGTCGTTCATCACCTACACCTGTTCCTGCAGGAATCAGTTTACCTATGATGACATTTTCTTTAAGACCAATCAAATAGTCTTTCTTACCTTTAATTGCTGCATCAGTTAATACTTTCGTAGTTTCCTGGAATGATGCTGCAGATAAGAAGGAATCAGTTTCTACTGAAGCTTTAGAAATACCTAATAATACAGGTTTAAATGTCGCAGGGACTTTACCGCTTAATAAGGCTTTACGATTAATTTTTGTGATTTCAGTTAATGAAATCTGTACACCAGGGTTAAGCTCAGTATCATTGCCTTCTAAGACAACTACTTTTCTTAACATCTGACGAATCATTACCTCAATATGTTTATCGCTGATTTCAATACCCTGACTCTGGTATACTTTTTTAACTTCTTTTAGAATGTAGTTCTGCACCTGACGAACGCCAGCAACCTTTAATAATTCTTTTGGATCTACTTGACCTTCTGTAATTTTATCTCCAGCTTCTACATGTGCTCCAACTTTCATCCATGGACGAATTGCCTGAATTAAAGTTACTTTATGAACAATACTTTCTTTATCATTTGATACAGTTACTTCATAACCTGTATCGATCTGGTGGATATCTGTAATTTCCCCAGTAATCTGAGCTAATACAGCCACACCTTTTGGACAACGAGCTTCGAATAGCTCCTCAACACGAGGAAGACCCTGTGTAATATCTCCACCATCTGCACTCGCAACACCTCCAGTATGGAATGTACGCATCGTTAACTGTGTACCTGGTTCACCGATAGACTGTGCAGCCATGATACCTACAGCTTCACCAACTTCTACATCTTTACCTGTAGCCATATTGCGTCCATAACATTTTTTACATACACCGTAAATGGATTTACATGTAAATGCACTACGGATATACATTCCTTCTAGACCAGTATCCACAATTTTCTGTGCTAACTCATCAGTAATGAATTCATCACTTTCAATAATAACTTCTCCTGTTTTTGGATCAGTTATTTCTTGTTTACTATAACGTCCTACTAAACGATCATATAAACTTTCGATAACAGTATTAGTTTTACGATCTACAATCGCTTCTACCCAATATCCTTTATCTGTACCACAGTCTTCTTGTTTGATGATTACATCCTGAGCAACATCTACTAAACGACGAGTTAAGTATCCTGATTCCGCAGTCTTCAAAGCTGTATCGGTTAGACCTTTACGCACACCGTGTGTAGAGATAAAGAACTCAGACACGTTTAGACCTTCACGGAAACATGAATAGATAGGGACCTCTATGATGGTAGGTACATATTCACCTTTGGCAGATTTAGACTGATTTGGTTTAGCCATTAATCCACGCATACCAGCAAGCTGAGTAAAGTTAGATGTATTACCACGAGCTCCTGAACGAGCCATCATACTAATTGGATTTTTACGAGGAAGGTTACCTAATAATTCTTCAGCAATGTCATCTTTAACATCTGCCCAAAGTTTATTTAAGTGACGTTCCCATTCCTGCATCGTAAGTTTACCTTTCTTACGAAGCATTTTTAATTCTTCGGCTTTTTGTTTACCGTATTCAACATGTTCTTCTTTATGAGGAGCTACCTCAATGTCTGACAAGGAAACTGTTACACCAGCTACTGTAGAATATTGGAATCCCATATCTTTAATCTGGTCAAGAATTTCACTTGTTTTTTCTGTAGAATAACGTTTAAAGATTTCACCAATGATTTTTCCTAAATCTTTCTTTTTGAAAGCGGCTGTAATTGGCATTTCTTTAATTGCTTGTTTTACATCTTTTCCCATTTCTAGGAAGAAACGATCTGGTGTAGCCACAAAGTTCTCTGCACTAACTTCATTTAAGAATGGGAAGTCAGATGGGAACATGTTGTTGAATATTACCTTACCAACAGTTGTTAGTAAATATTTCTTATTTTGTTCTTCTGTAAAGCTGTCTTTATTTAATGCACGAGCAGGAATCGCAATACGAGAGTGTAAATGAATTTGCTGTGTCTGATAAGCCATTAAGATTTCGTTAATGCTTCCATACACATGTCCTTCATTATCTCCATAACGAGTCCACAATGCAGCTGATTTAGGACAGTCAACCGCATTATAACGGTCTGCTTCCTGATAGAATTCTTCAGCTGTTTCTTCCATTGTTAGATAGAAGTTACCCATAACCATGTCCTGACCAGGAGTAACGATTGGTTTTCCATCTTTTGGACCTAGGATATTGTTGCTACCAAGCATCATAACTAATGCTTCTGCTCTAGCTTCTTCACTTAATGGTACATGGACAGCCATCTGGTCACCATCAAAGTCAGCGTTAAACGCTGTACATACTAGAGGATGCAGACGCATAGCACGTCCTTCTACTAGTTTTGGTTTAAACGCCTGGATACCTAAACGGTGAAGTGTAGGGGCACGATTCATTAATACCGGATAGCCATCGATAACACTTTCAACGATATCCCAAATACGTGGATCTTGACGATCGATTAATTTTTCAGCTGTTTTTGGATTACTTGCAATTTCTTTATTAACAATTTCGTTAATTACGAATGGTTTGAACAATTGAATTGCCATTTCACGTGGTAAACCACACTGATACATTTTCAAATCTGGTCCTACCGCAATAACAGAACGACCTGAGAAGTCAACACGCTTACCAAGTAAGTTCTGACGGAAACGTCCTTGTTTACCTTTTAAAGAGTGAGATAATGATTTTAAAGCACGACCTCCGGCTCCTGTAATTGGTTTTGAACGACGTCCGTTATCAATTAAAGCATCAACAGCTTCCTGCAGCATACGTTTTTCGTTTTGTACGATGATTGCAGGTGTACCTAGTTCTAATAATTTTTTCAAACGATTGTTACGAGTGATAACTCGACGATACAAATCATTTAGATCACTTGTCGCAAATCTTCCACCATCAAGCTGAAGCATTGGTCTTAAATCAGGTGGTATTACTGGAATTACAGTCATTACCATCCATTCTGGTTTGTTATCAGAATTACGGAATGCTTCTACAGTATCCAAACGTTTGATTAATTTTTTACGTTTTTCACCTTGTGCACCCTGTAATGCATCTTGAATCAGTTTATATTCACGATCTAAGTCTACTTCTTTTAATAAAGTTAAAGCTGCTTCAGCACCTGTCTGTGCTGTAAAGCTTCCTGGTCCATAAATAGCCATGTTTTCACGATATTCACGTTCAGACAATACTTGTTTATATTCCAGCTTCGTATCCTTAGGATCAGTTACGATCCAGGATACGAAATATACTACTTCTTCTAATTGTTTTGGCGTTACATCCAATAGTAATGCCATACGGCTTGGTATACCACGTAAATACCAGATATGTGCAACAGGAGCAGCAAGTTCAATATGTCCCATACGTTCACGGCGAACGCTGGATTTTGTGATTTCTACACCACAACGGTCACAAACTACACCTTTATAGCGTACTTTTTTATACTTTCCGCAATAACATTCCCAGTCCTTGCTAGGTCCGAAAATTCTTTCACAGAACAGTCCATCTCTTTCAGGTTTCTGAGAACGGTAGTTGATCGTCTCTGGTTTCTTTACTTCACCATGGCTCCACTCGTGGATTCTTTCAGGAGAAGCTAGGCTTACCTGAATTGAGGCAAAATTATTAACACTCATTTACTACGCCTCCTCTTCGATTTCTTCATCACTCAGTTCAATATCTTCATCTTCCATGAAGTCTTCCGCATCATCAATTAGAATTTCATCATCTGAATCTTGAGCTTCGACTACATCTTCCTCTTCAATATCTAAATCTTTTACATCTTCTGTATCAACGGCTTCTTCAGTATGGATTGGAGGTAAAGTGGCAGTTGCTTCGCCATTATCCTCTTTATTAATATCCACTTCGTTACCGTCTTCATCAAGCATCTTCACATCAATTGCAAGTGCCTGTAATTCGTGTTTTAATACACGGAAAGATTCTGGAATTCCAGGTTCTGGAATATCTTTCCCTTTGATGATTGCTTCATAAGTTTTTGTACGACCTACGATATCATCTGATTTAACAGTCAGGATTTCCTGAAGTGTATGAGCAGCACCATATGCTTCTAATGCCCAAACCTCCATCTCACCAAATCTCTGACCACCATTTTGTGCTTTACCACCTAATGGCTGCTGAGTTACTAGTGAATAAGGTCCAGTAGCACGAGCATGCAGTTTATCATCAACCATGTGTGCCAGTTTGATCATATACATAACACCAACAGAAATACGTTCATCAAATGGTTCCCCAGTACGTCCATCATAAAGTACCTGTTTACCATCAACAGTCATCTCTGCTTCTTTCATGATATCACTTAATTCCTGGTTATTGATACCGTCGAATACTGGAGTAGAGAATTTTACCCCTAGTTTCTTAGCTGCATAACCTAAATGAATTTCAAGTACCTGACCGATGTTCATACGAGAAGGCACACCGAATGGGTTCAACATGATATCAACTGGTGTTCCATCAGGCATATATGGCATATCTTCAACTGGCAGAATTTTAGAGATGACACCTTTGTTACCGTGGCGTCCTGCCATTTTATCCCCCTCAGAAATTTTACGTTTCTGAACGATATATACTTTAACTGTTTCATTTACTCCTGGTGGTAAATCATGTCCTTCACTTCGTTTGAATACACGGATTGAATGTACGATACCGGCTCCACCATGAGGTACCTTTAATGAGTTATCACGTACTTCACGAGATTTTTCACCGAAGATTGCTAATAACAGTTTTTCTTCAGGAGAAATTTCACTCTGACCTTTTGGAGTTACTTTACCAACAAGAATATCTCCTTCCATAACTTCAGCACCAACCATGATGATACCACGACTGTCTAAGTTACGGCATGCATTCTCACTTACGTTAGGAATGTCACGAGTAATTTCTTCTGGTCCTAGTTTTGTTTCACGACAATCAATGTCATATTCTTCGATATGGATAGATGTATAGACATCATCACGAACTAAACGTTCACTCATAATGATCGCATCTTCATAGTTATAACCATACCAAGTCATATATGCGATAGTTACGTTTTGTCCTAAAGCCAGTTCCCCTTTTTCCATAGATGGACCATCGGCAAGGATATCTCCTTTTTCAATTCTTTCACCTTTGGTAATAATAGGGCTCTGATTTATGCTTGTACCAGCATTTGAACGTTGGAATTTGCGTAGACGATATTCTCTACGGTTTCCATCATTTTCGCTAACGATGATTCTTTGTGAATCGACATATTCAACGATTCCATCTTCTTTCGCAACCACACCAACACCGGAGTCTTTCGCAATCTTATACTCAACACCAGTTCCAACATATGGTGAATGTGGCTGTAATAAAGGTACCGCCTGACGCTGCATGTTGGCACCCATCAAGGCACGAGAAGCATCGTCGTTTTCTAGGAAAGGTACACAGGCAGTCGCAACTGATACGATCTGTTTTGGTGAAACGTCGGCCAATTCAACTTCTTCACGTCTTGCGATAATTGTATCTCCAGCTTTACGAGCTACGACATGTTCATTGACTAAACGACCTTCTACAACCTCGTTGGCCTGTGCAATTACATAATCTGCTTCTTCATCCGCAGATAAATAAATTGCTTCTTCCTGTACAGTTCCATCTGGATTTACGATACGATATGGAGTCTGAATAAATCCATATTCATTGATTTTACCATAAGTAGTTAAGTTTGAAATCAAACCGATGTTTGGACCTTCTGGTGTTTCGATTGGACAGATTCGACCATAGTGAGAGCTATGAACGTCACGAACTTCGTAACTAGCACGATCTCTCGTAATACCACCAGGCCCTAAAGCAGAAATACGACGTTTGTTAGTTAATTCTGCAAGTGGGTTCTGCTGATCCATGAACTGTGATAGCTGAGAAGAAGAGAAGAACTCTTTAATAGCTGCAGTTAATGGACGAATATTTGTTAATTTTTTAGGAGTTAAAGTAGCTATATCTGCAATAGACATACGTTCTTTAACAACACGTTCCATACGGCTTAAACCAATACGGAACTGGTTCTGAATCAATTCTCCAACGGAACGGATTCGACGGTTTCCCAACATATCGATATCATCTGTATCTCCTACACCTTCCATAATATTTAAAGTATAAGAATACAATGCATACATATCAGAAATTGTAATCGTATGCTTATTAGCATATGGGTCATTTCCCATAATCTTTAATACAGCACCATCATGATCACGAATCAATACTTCCTGAACTGCGGCACCTACTAACCATGCATATAAAACAGCACCGTTGTTTACTTTTGCTTTAATTTCATCAACAGCTGTTACAGGTAACATATCTGGTTTATGACGAGGAGTATATCCATCAACGAAAAAATCACCATCTTCATTTACTACATCCTCACCATTGGCGTCTGTTAAACGAGCAAATGCATACATTCTCTGTCCATAGTTTAGAACTGCGTTCACATTTTCTCTTGTCAATGCAACTTTTTTCGCAATTATTCCACCATGTACAGCAACGTTTTCAACACCTTTAGAAATTGCTTCTACATCTTGTTCACTTAATACAGTTCCTTCATATAGAGTTCCATCTTCTAACTCTACATCTCCTGCAAGAACACGACCGATCAATCCTAAATGGTTGCTGCTTGGCACAACAACTTTATCAGGATGGTTGAATAAAGGATTGAATGGGAATGCATTTACATGCATACCTTTTTCTAATTCTTTACGTAATGCATTTCTCTCATCACGATTAATCATCGTACCGCTTGCCATGTAGACATTGCCATCTGCATCTAATATATCCTGAGCTAAATGATGTTTATCAATACGATTAATAGCATTCAGCTTCTTGCGTAGTTTATATCGTCCTGCTTTTGTTAAGTCATAACGACGAGGATCGAAGAATTTAGCATTCATCAATGTAATAGATCCATCTAATGTTGGAATTTCATCTGAACGCTGATTTTCATATATAGATAATAGGGCTTCCTGAGTAGTTTTTACCTTGTCAGCCAATAATGTATTTTCAATCTCTTCATACTTACCAAAATAAGATGCATATAATATAAGATAAAGATCCATGAATTCACGATTTTCATCATCAATCGCAACGTTTTCCACAATTTCTCTTCCCATTGCTTTTAGGAAAGTTTTAATTTGTGTTGTATCATGTGCATCTTCTTTTCTGTCTAAGTCCACGGACATACCAATAGCTTTAAATAAGACAGAAGATAACATTTTACGTTTACGATCAATACTCATGTTTAAAACACGTCCTGTAGACGTCTTTTTCAATTCTGTTAAAAACTCCAGCCAAGTACCACGGCTAGGAATCAATTCACTAGAATAGGACTCTTTTCCTGTTTTTTCTTCGTATCCAGTGGAAAAATATGCCCCTGGGGAACGAACGATCTGCGATACAATGACACGTTCTGCACCATTGATAATAAATGTACCTGTTTCAGTCATCAAAGGGAAGTCTCCTAAGAACACATCCTCCCATTTGTTGATAACTTCTCCAGTGGTGTTATCAGTTATTTCAAGTTCCATACGTGCCTTCAATGGTGCCGCGTAGTTACATTCGCGGTACATTGATTCTTCTGCGTTGAATTTAGGTTCTCCAAATTCATAGCCAGCGAATTTCAGCTTGATGTTTCCTCCATAGTTCTGAATTGGATAAATTTCATTAAAAACTTCTCCAATCCCTTGGTTTTTGAACCACTCAAAGGAGTCAGTCTGAATCTCAACCAGATTTGGCAGCTCTAGATTTCCGCTTACTTTTGAGTAATCTCGACGCTCTGCCTTTTTACCGGAAGCGACAATACGATAAGGCTGTTTTTTGTCCATGTACGCCATCCTTTCTACAGTTTTTTCTACTAAAATTAGGTATAAATTCCCATTTTAATATTTTAGTATTATGCAATTTATTATAATATCAATGGAATATCAAATTGTCAATGTTTTTTTAGCTTTTAAAATAAAATATCCTTTTTCTTTATGAATGATATCGCAATTTCCAAACACTTCTTTTATTTTTTTCACAGCGCTCATAGCCCCTTGCTGCTTACGAATCACTACCCATAAACTGCCGTTTTCAGATAAATATTCATATCCTTCTTCAAAGATTTTATATATGACTGCCTTTCCTGCGCGAATTGGTGGATTTGTTATTATATCACTAAAATTATTCCCATTTACCTCATCATATACGTTTGATACATGAATATCTGCTTCAATATTATTTTTCTTAGCATTTTCAATGGAAAGTTCAACAGCTCTAGGGTTTACATCTACCATTTCAACTGTTTTTTCTGGCCATGTCTTTTTCGTAACGATACCAACAACACCATAGCCACATCCCATATCCAATACATAGTCGCCTAATTCATTTTCATGGTTATGTAATGTATTCAAAAGAACTCTTGTGCCAAAATCAACTGTATCTTTAGAGAAGACTCCATTATCTGTAATAAAAGAAACGTTAAAACACCAAAACCGGAAAGATATTTCCTTCCGGTTTTCTGCTAAATGACGATTATCTGTAAAATAATGATTCATCGTTATCCCGCCTTTTAAGTGACAAAAAGCCTTTCGGCTTTTTGTAAATATTTTTATTTTCATGCTAGCATATAATAATGTTTAGTTTAGCTAGTTATGAAATAATAGTCAAATAATTTTTATTTGAATAATTATTTAACTTCAACAGACGCACCAGCATCCATCAATTTTTTCTTGATTTCTTCTGCTTCTTCTGGTTTGATGTTTTCTTTGATTACACTTGGAACTTTGTCTACTAAACCTTTAGCATCAACTAGACCTAATCCAGTGATTTCACGTACAGCTTTGATAACTGCAACTTTAGTTCCACCAACATCAGTTAATGTAACAGTTACTTCGCTTGGTCCAGCAGCAGCTGCATCATCACCTGCAGCAGCAGCTACAGCAACTGGAGCAGCAGCAGTTACACCAAATTTTTCTTCGATTGCTTTTACTAAGTCGTTTAATTCTAAGATTGTAGCTTCTTCTAAGTAAGCTAAAATGTCTTCATGTGCTAATTTTGCCATTTTCATTTCCTCCTATTTTTTTATTCCTGTGGAGCTGCTTCTGCAGATCCTTCTTCTTTTGCGTCAGCTACCGCCTTAACAGCACAAGCAAAGCTACGTACTGGAGACTGTAGACAGCTTAATAACATAGATAACATACCTTCACGGTTAGGTAGACTAGAAAGTTCTTTGATTGTATCAACACCAACTACTTTACCTTCTACGATACCGCTTTTTAATACTAAGTTTTCATGACTTTTAGCAAATTTTGCTAAAACGCGAGCTGGAGCAACTGCATCTCCACCAAAAGCAATAGCGTTAGGACCAATCAAATCTTTTGATAGTTCTTCAGCTCCTGCTTCAACAGCGGCACGCTGTGCTAGAGAGTTTTTGTAAACTTTAAACTCTACACCTTCTTCGCGTAAGTTTCTACGTAACTCAGTCATTTCGGCAACAGAAAGACCACGATATTCAACTACTACAGTTGATTCAGATTCTTTCATTTTCTGAGCGATTTCAGAAACGACTGCCTTTTTGCTATCGATAATCGCCTGGTTCATACTTACACCTCCTAAATTTATATGCAACAATATACCCTTAAGAGTGATATAAAAACACCCGCAGGCATAGACAGTCTACGGGTGAAAGTTTTGTATCTAACTTTTACCTCGGTAACATTATTAAGCCAAATGGCCGTTACTGTCTATGGTATATTGATAACATTTGATATTTTATCTTTCTTTTACAGCTTTGTCAATCTTTATTTTTCGATTACTACTCTGATGCTTGGTCCCATAGTAGTAGAAATTACTAGGTTTTTGATATAAGCACCTTTTACAGCTGCAGGACGTGCTTTAGCAATTGTCTGGAAAATTGCATTGAAGTTATCAACAAGTTTTTCATCTTCAAAGCTTACTTTACCGATCATAAGGTTGATGTTACCTTCTTTATCAACACGGTATTCAACTTTACCTTTTTTGATATCTTCAACAGCTTTTGCTACATCCATAGTAACTGTTCCAGTCTTAGGGTTAGGCATTAAACCTTTAGGTCCTAAGATACGTCCTAATTTACCAAGTTCACCCATCATGTTTGGAGTTGCAACGATTACATCGAAGTCAAACCAACCTTTCTGGATGTCTTCTAATAGTTCTTTTCCACCTACAAAATCTGCACCAGCATCTTTTGCTTCTTGCTCTTTAGGTCCCTGAGTAATAACACATACTTTCTGTGTTTTACCAGTTCCGTGTGGAAGAACCATTGCCCCACGAATCTGCTGATCAGCATGACGAGGGTCAACATTTAAGTTAAAGCTAACTTCAACAGAAGCGTCGAATTTAGCTGTGTTTGTTTCTTTTGCCAATTTAACAGCTTCAGCTACTGAATAAGTTTTTGAGCGATCAACTTTTTTAGCAGCTTCTAAATATTTTTTTCCGAATTTTGCCATTTTGTTTTCCGCCTTTCTTATTCAAAACCTTCTACTTCAACACCCATGTTTTTAGCAGTACCTGCAATAATTCTCATAGCAGATTCTACATCATTAGCGTTTAAGTCTGGCATTTTGTATTCTGCGATTTCACGCAACTGATCTACTGTGATTTTTCCACAGATTTCCTTCTGGTTTCCAGAAGCTTTTTTGATTCCTGCAGCTTTTTTGATCATCATTGCTGCTGGAGTTGTTTTGATTACGAAGTCAAAGCTCTTATCTTCGTAAGCTGTAATGATTACAGGAACTACATCACCAGCACGATCTTTAGTAGCATCATTAAATGCTGTACAGAACTGTGGCATGTTGATACCAGCAGATGCTAGTGCAGGTCCTGGTCTAGCTCCCCCTGCAGGGAACTGAAGTTTACAAACTTTTGCAACTTTCTTACTCACAAGACATTCCTCCTATTTTAAAAGTCTTATGCAGTGGTTAGAATGAAGGGTTGCCTCCTTCTCCCACGCATGAAAATACCACAAATATGCGGCAATTACTATTTTAGAATATTTTTACAACAAATGCAATAACAATTTTCTTTTTTTCATAAAAATACATCGATTTTTTTAACAATCCATTTTATTTTTCTAAATCCAAATTAAGTTCAATACTTTTCCCTAACAATCGCTTTACTAGACATAGTCGCAATTGTTCAAACAATTCAAAACATAAAATATATATGAGATGTATATATGATAATTTCTCTGTTTTTCTTTAATATCTTCATAATACCCTCGAAATTTTTCCCTTATCGTACTATAATATTATTAACAATAAATAAGAGGTGATTCGATGAATAAAAAAACTAAGTTAATAACTGGACTAGGTGCAGTTTCAACCTTAGCTGCTGCTACTGATTTTTTCCTATGCAAAACCTTATTTAACCAGACGATGAATCGAAAAAAGCTCATAAAAGGAAAAGAGCTTGGTCTTGCAGAAAGCAATTTAAATGAAAGCCAAAAGATTCAGAGACACAAAGAAATCGTGCAAAGCAAAAAATGGGTACAGGATATCGCAATTGATAAAATAAGCATTGAAACAGAAGATAACCTACAACTTGTTGCTTTACACTATCCATCATCTGAGCATACTTCACATCGCTGGGCAATCCTCTTGCATGATTATGGCGGAAGTAAGGAAGATATGCGTCCAATCACCAAGATTTTTCATGAACATGGATTCCATGTCTTAACTCCTGATGCCAGAGCTCATGGCGAAAGTGAAGGAAATTTCATTTCTTTAGGCTGGCTGGAACGTAAAGATTTATTAGACTGGATTAGCGCAATCCTAGATATTGATTCTCAAGCTGAAATCACTCTATATGGGATATCTATGGGTGCATCTACTATCCTTATGTGTCCTCAAGACAAACTTATAAATGTTCGAAATATCGTTGCGGACAGTGCTTATACTTCTGTTTATGATATTTTATCCTGGCAGATGAATCAATATTATAAAATGCCTGCTTTCCCTATCTTAGATTCAATGGGTGTTCTTGTAAAACAGAAAATGGGTTTTCAGATTCGTAAGGCAAGTGCTCTTCCTAAGCTTGAAAAAGCATACATTCCTATCCTTTTTCTACATGGTGACCAAAATAAGCAAGTTCCTAGTGAAATGGCTTTTACACTTTATGAATCCTGTAATTCAGATAAAGAACTCTATATTATCGAAAACAGTGGACATAAAGCAGCGATGTATGCTCAGCCACAAGAATATTATCACCATGTATTCTCTTTTATAGATAATCACCAATAATATAGCGATTGCATCAACGCAATCGCTTTTACTTTAAAAATACATACAAGTGCGATCATCTAAACATACGACCCCTAGTCTTGTATCCTGATTATTTACTGCACAACCACAATCAATATCTATAATACTAGCTGTTTTTATATCATCTGTATTCGCATATACCGCATATGGTTTATTATCTTGATAAAACAAGGTTGGAGTATGTCCAACAATAATACAGCGATCATTAAATACCGGATCATCAATCACCATACGATTCCATACAAAATCTTCAATTGTCACTTCACTCCCCAAAACATCTCTTTGATATACAACCCCACTCGTAAATTGTTTTGAGACACTGCCATGCGATAAATAATACAAATTATCTCCTGCTTTTAAATCACAAATAGCTAAAGGCAAAGTATCAAGAAAATTCAAAATAATATCCTGTTCCTCTAATGATAGTTTTTCAAATTCATTAATTGTAGGTCCACAATGATTACGATACCAGCGGTCTTGTATTATGTAGACCTCTTCTTGATCATCAATTTTTCCTCTTTGTGCATCATAATATTGTTTCATCATATATTCATGATTTCCCAACAGCATCACAATATTTTTTCTTTTCATGATATCCTGTAAGATCGCAATGCCATCAGGCCCTCGATCAACAACATCCCCTAAGATATACAAAGTGTCATCTTCCTGTAAGTTTAAACACTGAATCATTGCATCATAACGTTCTTTCAGTCCATGAATATCACTAGCCACATATTTACTCATATCCATCACCCTTTTCAATACTATTTTATCAGAAAATCATAAAAAATACCTGAATATCCTCAGGTATCTTTTATATATTTTATTTCTTTATTTCTTTAATCGTTTTTATACCATCTGAATCAATATAAGTGATTTTCAAATGATCATTTGCTTTTAAGAATACAAGCTGTTCTTCATATTTGGTAGAGAATGGAATTTTATAAATATCTCCTGCATCAGACTGAATATAGTATGTTGTTGTGCCATCAATATTTATCTTTTCAACAGCAGAAACCGTAATGTCTGCTTCTTTTAATGATTCCTCACTCAAAGTATCGTTACTTCCAGTCCCTAACAGTTCCAAAGTTTTCTTCAACAAAGTATCTAGTCCTTCATCCGTATATACCGTTGCGACTTTCTGATAATCTACTGCAGAAACTGTCGCATACATTTTAATCAATCCGTTATCTTTCAAAGACATCAAATACACTGGATTGCCTTTCACATTAATCAGTAATGGGAAAGTTGACTGATAACCATAATTTTTAACTTCAGATTGTGCACTCTTCATCGCGCTGGTCTCATTAGCACCAGCAGTCGCTATCTTCATAGCTTCATGAGTTCGTAAATTCACAAGCACAAATCCTAAATTTGATTCATCAGAATTCGCAGAAGTTAAGCCGCTATAAAGCCAGATATCACCATTCTTTTCTAAATAGTTATATCCCTCGCTTGTCACTGTTACGCCACTCTGTCCAATAATAGAGTTAATAAAACCTTTCTGCAGACTTCCATTATCATCTAACTCTTCCACAACTAAAGACTCTGGAAAGATTCGATCTGCCCAAGCAGGTATCTCCCCTACTTTATATTTTGTACTATCTCCAGTAATCGGATCAAGGAATACTGCACCAGTAACCTGTTTTTTATTTCCTACTCCAGAATACGTATATGTTGTACAGATATACCATGGATGTCCTTCTTCATCAATTTCAAAGGAAGGACTGCCAAATATTTCTGTAGGATATTGAAAACGCAGATGGCGATTTAAGTTTTCATTGAAGTATGCGCTAGGAACATACCTCATACCTGACATTCCAATATCTTTCAGTTTTACTAAGTTAGTCTTTCCACTTGTACTATCTACTGTAATATATGCAGGAACACCTTCAGAGCGATTAGTAAAATATTTGATAAAACCATTGTATGTTAATGGAGTTACACGATAAACACTATCTTTATATGAAATCTGTGTATATTCATTACTAACATTAAACTGAGAAACCCACTCAGTCATATTTCCCATAACCTTATCACCAAGTCGAACAGAGCTATCTCGATCAATAATTGGTGTTTTAGTAAAATCAACTTCTGGAACCTCACTAAATGAAACATTTTTGGGCTCTATACGCTGTGCAAAGCTTTTCGCATGGAAAATACGAGAAGTTACTAATTTTGCGGCTGACGGGAATACTATCATAAATGCTAGAATACATACAGATATCTTGCATATCTTGCCCCATTTTTTTGAGGAACTAGTCGCATTAACACTTTTTCTATTTTGAAAACTAAAGCGCCAATCCTGGAAAGAATGAATCTGTCTCTTCACAAATGAATAAATAATTAAAATTACTAAGACTGGTGCTACCGTCATCATCATAAAGCTCCAAAATTCAGGCGCATGCCAATTAATTGGAGGCAACATTATATAGAACAATACAAAAACATATAATGCATAAATCGGAATTAAAAAACACATATATTTTTTCATTATATCCCTCGCTTTCAGTTGCCTCTACTATAACATATCTAGCATATTTCGTATACTATTTCCAAAAAGAAAAGTGTACCATTGTGAAGCGATACATTTTATAAGTTTTATGCTGCCATCTGATAGATTTTCTTAACATCCTCTTTTGTTAATTCTACATAAGCACCCTTCAAATCAGCCGCAGCTTTTTCTGCCATAACATCAAAATATTTTTCATCTTCAATTCCAACTTCTTTCAAAGTCATCGGAATTCCCATAGCTAAGAAGTAATCTTTTGTCTTCTGAATAGCCTCTTCCGCAATTTCAAAAGGATCTTTTTCAGAATCAATTCCCCATACATTAACACCATATTCCTTAAATTTTGCGACTGTATTTTCATTTAATACATATTTCATCCAATGAGGAGTTAGAATTGCTAGTCCTACACCATGAGTAATATCATAATATGCTGACAACTGATGTTCCATAGGATGAACTGTCCAAGCAACATCTTTACCTAATTTAATAAAATTATTGATTGCCCAGCTGCTTGTCCACATTAAATTTGCACGAGCTTCATAGTCATCCGGATGCTGTACTGCCTTCACACCATATTCGATACAGGTTTTCAGTAAGCCTTCTGCCATTCGATCTTGCAAATATCCTTCTACATTTGAAAAATAACATTCTAAAATGTGACTCATGATATCTGCAGTCCCAGCTGCTGTCTGATACGCTGAAACACTATATGTATAACTTGGATCAAGAATTGATGCTTTAGGTCTCATATCCTCATGACCAGTACCAATTTTATCATTTGTTTCCATATTGCTGATAACTGCGAATGTATCCATTTCACTTCCTGTTGCGGATAAAGTAAGCACAGAAACAATAGGCAGTACACTAACAATCTTAGAAGGGTCTAATACAATATCCCACGCATCATTAGGGTATGTCACAGCTCCTGCAATGACTTTAGCACAATCAATAGTGCTTCCTCCTCCAATAGGAACAATAACATCGATATTTTCTTTACGACATAATTCTACACCTTTACGAACTGTCGTAATTCTTGGGTTTGGTTCTACACCAGATAATTCACACCAGGAAACATTACTTTCTTTCAAATATTTAACTACATCATCATATATGCCGTTTCTTTTAATGCTTCCTCCTCCATAAACTAATAAAGCCTTCTTCCCATAATCAGATACGATTTCCCCAATATGACAAATCTGTCCTTTTCCAAAATAAATTTTTGTTGGTATTGAATATACAAAGTTCTCCATAAACAAAATCCTCCTTGTCTTTATTATACATCTTACACCTAGAAATGAAAACGCTTAGATTATTAAATTAACATTTCATCACCAATAAAATTATGACATCTATATGCTTCACTTATCGTTTTTTTTACTGATTTAATTCAGATAAAGTAACTTGAAAATCATATGAAAAAAAGAGGCTTTAACGAATTAACTTAATTTAGGTAGTTAATTCGTTAGCTTCT
>OLQY01001519.1_pt1 | contig 19233 bp, 30 predicted proteins | sample 1672851 | NCBI WGS metagenome assembly OLQY01 (sample SAMEA3136730, study PRJEB25190) | human gut metagenome | reverse complement strand
TTTAGTTAGAAGAAAACCAGTCGTATCATTCATCTATAGACTTGATTAACCACCCCTATTATATACCTTTAACTGTGGAGTAGCAATACTGCACTTTTTCGCTCCCACAAAAGTATGGCTAGCAAATTCAATAATTATCTTTTGTGTATCTACTAACTTTTTGCCAACTTTAACTTAATGACATTGGTCAAGTGACTTCTTTTAATATATGCATAGTGCGTATTATTTAAGTTCAATATTGAAATCTAGCAGATTATTTAATGCATTGGCGATACCATGATCATATACAGAAGTTGTATGTATATTAGCAAAGGATTTAACATAATCACTTGCATTACCCATGGCAATTCCAGCTCCTGCCATTTCTAACATTTTTATATCATTTGTGCTATCACCAAAACAAATACATTCTTCCCAACTTAGATTAAGATGTTTTAACACTTGATTGATACCGACAAACTTATCATTATTAGCATTAAAGACATCAAAACAGAAATGATCTTGGGAAACATTGATTAAATCACTTCTTAACATTAGATGTTCTTTTATAAAATCATCTAATCCCTTTTTATCTTTTGTCATGATAACTGCATTATATGCATTATGACGTTTATGATATGATCTTTGTTCGTCATAGAATAAATAATCTAAGACATGATGATCTCTACAGAAATAATAGAAAGGATAGAAATGGTTATATATATAAGTGCTGTCACCAAAATGAAGCATAATTCCATTTTCTTTCTTCTGACACCATTCTACTATTTCCTCAGTAGTATGTTTGTTTAGAGGGTTTTCAAACAATAGTTCCTGATTTTTATCTAGCACATAGCCTCCGTTGATTAAAACCATATAGTCAAAATGAACACGATTAAGAATTAAATTCATTTGATTTAATGGTCTTCCTGTTGCGGCACACACAACAAAACCCTCTTCTTTTAATTTTTGTAATGAGCGTATACTAGATTCCTGAATAATATCATTTTCTGTCTGATATAGTGTTCCATCCATATCAAAAAAAGCAATTTTGTAAGTCATGAAATACCTCCAACTTCCTTCTTTTTTTCATTATCGATATCATTATACTAAAATGTTGGTACTTTTACAAAGAATTTATAAAAAGGTATTGACAAGTGATTACTGATGTTTTATCATTACAGGGCAAGTGGATTTTTTAAGTTCCCGTTCGCGGGAACTACATTTACACTTCGAAATGACACACCCGGAAATGTGTGTTAGTGAAAGGAGGACATTATGCCAACAATTAACCAATTAATTCGTAAAGGTCGTGAACAGAGCGTAAAGCTTTCTAAGTCTCCTGCTCTGAATAGAGGATATAACTCAATTAAAAAACGTCCTACAAACTTGAGTGCACCTCAGAAACGTGGAGTTTGTACTCGTGTCGGAACTATGACACCTAAAAAACCAAACTCAGCACTTCGTAAATATGCCCGTGTTCGTTTAAGTAATGGTATGGAAGTTACTGCTTACATTCCAGGTATTGGACATAACCTACAGGAGCACAGTGTTGTAATGATTCGTGGAGGACGTGTTAAGGACCTTCCAGGGGTTCGTTACCACATTATTCGTGGTACATTGGACTGCGCTGGTGTTGCTAACCGTAATCAGAGCCGTTCATTGTATGGTGCTAAAAAACCTAAAGAAGGAAAGAAATAAATCAATTGTGAAAGGAGGAAATTAAATGCCTAGAAAAGGACATGTAGCAAAACGTGATGTATTAGTAGATCCAATTTACAACTCCAAGCTGGTTACTCGTTTAATCAACAAAATCATGATTGATGGTAAAAGAGGGGTTGCACAGAAGATTCTGTACAATGCGTTTGATATTATTGAAGTAAAAACAAATGAAAAACCAATGGAAGTTTTCGAAAAAGCTCTTGAAAACGTTATGCCATTGTTGGAACTAAAAGTTCGCCGTGTTGGTGGAGCTAACTATCAGGTTCCAGTAGAAGTATCTGCAGAAAGACGTTTGACTTTAGGTCTACGTTGGATTGTAAATTATGCTCGTTTAAGAAATGAAAAAACTATGGAGCAAAGACTTGCTGCTGAAATTATGGATGCAGCTAATGGAAGTGGTGCATCTGTTAAAAAACGTGAAGACACTCACAAAATGGCAGAAGCTAATAAAGCATTTGCTCATTACCGCTGGTAAGAAAGGAGAACCATTATGCCACGTCAGTATTCATTAGAAAAAACACGTAACATTGGTATCATGGCTCACATCGATGCTGGTAAAACAACTACAACAGAACGTATCCTGTATTATACAGGTGTTAACCACAAAATTGGAGAAACTCATGATGGGGCTTCTACAATGGACTGGATGGCACAGGAACAGGAACGTGGTATTACGATTACTTCAGCAGCTACAACAGCTGCTTGGAAGGGACACCGTATCAACATTATCGATACTCCAGGGCACGTAGACTTCACTGTAGAAGTAGAACGTTCTCTTCGTGTATTAGATGGTGCTGTAACCGTTCTAGATGCAAAAGCTGGTGTTGAGCCTCAGACTGAAACAGTTTGGCGTCAGGCGACAACTTATGGGGTACCTCGTATTGTATTCTGTAACAAAATGGATGCGACTGGAGCAGACTTCCTGATGTCATGTAAAACAATTACAGATCGTCTTGGAGCTAAATCTTGTCCAATTCAGTTACCAATCGGTGCAGAATCTACTTTCTCAGGAATTGTAGATATTATTGAAAGAAAAGCTGAAATCTATACAAATGACTTAGGAACAGACATCAAAATTGAAGAAGTTCCTGAAGATTTGAAAGATCTTTGTGAAGAATATCGTGCAAAACTGCTAGACTATCTAGCTGACTATGATGAAGACTTCATGATGCAGATTCTTGAAGGTGAAGAACCAAGTGTTGAAGAAATTAAACGTGTATTACGTATTGCAGTATGTAACGGTGATTTCTTCCCAGTATTATGTGGATCTGCTTATAAGAACAAAGGGGTTCAGATGGTATTAGATGCAGTAGTTGATTACTTGCCTAGTCCATTAGATATTCCTGCAATTAAAGGTACATTGGAAAACGGTGAAGAAGTTGAACGTCATGCAAGTGACAGCGAGCCATTTGCTGCTTTAGCATTCAAAATCATGACTGACCCATTCGTTGGAAAACTTTCTTACTTCCGTGTATACTCTGGTACTGCAAAAGCAGGAAGCTATGTATTGAACTCAACAAAAGGAAAAAGAGAACGTTTTGGACGTATCGTTCAGATGCATGCAAACTCTCGTAAAGAAATTGAAGAAGTATATGCTGGAGATATCGCTGCTGCAGTTGGTTTAAAAGCAACTACAACAGGTGACAGCTTATGTGCTGAAGATGCTCCAATTATTCTTGAATCAATGGAATTCCCTGAACCAGTTATTGAATTGTCTTTGGAACCAAAAACAAAAGCTGACCAGGATAAAATGGGATTGGCTCTTGCTAAATTGGCAGAAGAAGATCCAACATTCAAAACTTATACAGATCAGGAAACAGGACAGACTATTATCGCTGGTGTAGGTGAACTTCACTTAGATATCATCGTTGATCGTCTTCGTCGTGAATTCAAAGTAGAAGCAAATGTTGGTCAGCCAATGGTTGCTTATCGTGAAACTATCCGCGAAGCTGCTGATTGTGAAGGTAAATATATCAAACAATCTGGTGGTCGTGGACAATATGGTCACGTATGGATCAAATTCGAACCTCAGGAAGAAGGAAAAGGATTTGAATTCGTTGACGCTACAGTTGGTGGAAGCGTACCTCGTGAATACATCAAACCTACAGAAGAAGGTTTAAGAGATGCTCTTGAAAATGGTATCATCGCAGGATATCCTGTAATCGATATTAAAGCTACTCTATTTGATGGTTCTTACCATGATGTAGACTCTAGTGAAATGGCTTATAAGATTGCGGCAAGTATGGCATTAAAAGCTGCTGCTAAAAAATGTAAACCAGTAATTCTAGAACCAATCATGATGGTTGAAGTAACTGCACCAAATGAATACCTTGGATCTGTAATGGGTGACGTAAGTTCTCGTCGTGGAGCTATCGTAGATCAGGAAGAAAGAGGAAATGCGATTATTGTTAAGGCACACATCCCTCTATCTGAAATGTTCGGATATGTAACTGACTTGCGTTCATTCACTCAGGGTCGTGGAAATTACTCTATGAAATTTGACCACTACGCTGAAGTTCCTAAGAGTATTGCTGAAAAAATCGTTAAAAACAACAGTTCTGAAAATTAATTGTTGCTTTTATAAAAAGATTGAATTAGAATATATTTGGAAACTATTAAATTAGGAGGAAAATTAAAAATGGCAAAAGAAAAATTTGACCGTTCCAAAACACATGTTAACATTGGAACTATCGGACACGTTGACCACGGTAAAACTACATTAACTGCTGCTATCACTAACGTTCTTGCAAAAGAAGGTAAAGCACAGGCTCAGGCTTACGATCAGATTGATGGTGCACCTGAAGAAAAAGAACGTGGTATCACAATCAACACTGCACACGTTGAATATCAGACTGACAAACGTCACTATGCACACGTTGACTGCCCAGGTCATGCTGACTACGTTAAAAACATGATCACTGGTGCTGCTCAGATGGACGGTGCTATCCTTGTAGTTGCTGCTTCTGATGGTCCTATGCCTCAGACTCGTGAGCACATCCTACTTGCTCGTCAGGTAGGTGTACCTTACATCGTAGTATTCTTGAACAAATGTGACATGGTTGATGATGAAGAATTAATCGACCTAGTTGAAATGGAAGTTCGTGAATTATTAAGCGAATACGGATTCGATGGAGACAACGCTCCAGTTATCCGTGGTTCTGCATTAAAAGCTCTTGAAGGTGACGAAAAATACGTTGGAGCTATCAAAGAACTTATGGATGCTGTTGATGAATTCATCCCAGATCCAGTTCGTGAAACTGACAAACCATTCTTGATGTCTGTAGAAGACGTTATGACTATCACTGGACGTGGTACAGTTGCTACTGGACGTGTTGAACGTGGTATCGTTAAACTTGGAGAAGAAGTTGAAATCGTTGGTATCAAAGATACTCAGAAAACTGTTATTACAGGTCTAGAAATGTTCCGTAAACAGTTAGACTTCGCTGAATCAGGAGATAACATCGGGGCATTGCTTCGTGGTATCAACCGTGATCAGATCCAGCGTGGACAGGTTCTTGCTAAACCAGGATCAGTACACCCACACACTAAATTCAAAGCTCAGGTTTACTGCTTGACTAAAGAAGAAGGTGGACGTCACACTCCATTCGTATCTAACTACCGTCCTCAGTTCTACTTCCGTACAACTGACGTAACTGGTGTTATCTCTCTTCCAGAAGGAACTGACATGGTAATGCCTGGTGACAACGTTGAAATGACTGTAGAATTGATTGCTCCAATCGCTATTGAAGCAAACACTAAATTCTCTATCCGTGAAGGTGGACGTACAGTAGGTTCAGGAAACGTTACTGAAATCATCGAGTAATATTATCTGAAATTTAAGGGCACTCTTAGAGTGCTCTTTTTTTGCCCTAGAATATAGGTTATGTTATAATTGAATTAAGATATTAGAGATATTGTCTTATCATATAATTATATGTTCAGTAATATTTGTGGAAAATATTTATGCAATGGAGGCGTTATTTATGATGTTAGTGAATACAGACTATATTACAGGGAAAACGTTGAAAATGATTGGATTGGTAAAAGGAAGTACGATCCAATCTAAAAACATAGGTAGTGATATTGGGCAAAGTTTTAAACAATTAATTGGTGGAGAATTAAAAGCATATAATGAGATGATGAATGAAGCTAGAGAAATTGCTACAAATCGAATGATAGAAGAAGCGAAGAGTTTAGGAGCCGATGCTATTGTGAATATACGTTTTGCGACAAGTGCAATTATGGGCGGAGCTGCGGAGGTAATTGCTTATGGAACTGCTGTAAATTTTGTGAATGAATAACTGATAGTGTATTATTGGTGGAATAGCAAAAGCTAATAATACATTTTTTCTTTTCATTTCATGTCTTTATGTGTATAATTATAATGTCATGACAGGGGTGCCTGATGGCTGAGATAGTCCCTTTTGACCTGATCTAGTTAATGCTAGCGTAGGGAGTCATATCTATATTTTTTTAGATTGGTTCACTTACGCCTCGTAGAGGTGTTTTTTTATTAGAAAGGGGGTTGGAAATGAAAAATATATATAAATATGGGATGCCAGTAATAACTTTACTGCTTGTTCTTGGAATATGGGAAGGCTGTGTATATTTCTTTGATATTGATCTCTATATATTACCAGCGCCATCTAAGATTGTTTTATCATTAATTGAGAATAGAGATGTGTTATGGATGCATTCTCTTGTGACTTTAAAAGAAGCTGTAGCTGGATTAATTATTGCGCTTTTTCTGGCTATTCTTATCGCAATCGCAATGGATTTATCTCAAGCGTTCAAACATAGTATTTTTCCTCATTTAGTTGTAACTCAAACAGTTCCTGTTATGGTTTTAGGACCTTTGTTTTCAATCTGGCTAGGTTTTGGAATGGCTCCAAAAGTATTGATGGTTATTTTTATGTGTTTTTTTCCAATCGTAATTTCATTTTGTGATGCCTTAGGTAATGTTGATCAAAAACAGATTAACTTACTTAGAAGTTTTGGTGCAAAGAAATGGCAGGTTTATGCATATGTAAAAATTCCAGCTGCTTCTACAGCGTTATTTTCGGGTTTAAAAGTGGCCGCAACTTATTGTATAGGTGGAGCTATTGTTGGTGAATGGCTAAGTGCTTCAGCAGGATTAGGGTATTATATGATTCGTGTTAAAAACGGATATATGTTAGATAAAGTATTCGCCTGTGTGGTTGTTGTTATTTTGTTGAGCTTAGCGCTGCATGGCATAGTATCAATAATGGAAAAAATTATTTTTCCGCATACAAGAAAGAGAAGAGGGTAAAGAAAATGAAAAAGTTAAGTAGTTTGTTATTAGTGGCTTTTATGGCTATTTCGATGAGTGGCTGTTCAAATGATTCAAATTCATCGGCAGATGGAAATAAGAAAGTAACATTAATTCTAGACTATGTTCCTAATACGAATCATACTGGAATTTATGTAGCACAGGAAAAAGGATATTTTGAAGATGAGGGGTTAGATGTTGAAATTATTGAACCAGGAGATGATGCTACTAGTGCTACTTTGGTTGCGACAGGTAAAGGCGAATTTGGTGTAAGCTATCAGGAAGATGTGACATATGCAAGAACAGCTGAAGAACCACTTCCAATTCGTGCTATAGCGACAGTTATTCAACATAATACCAGCGGGTTTGTTTCTTTAAAAAGCGCTGATATAAATTCACCAAAGGATTTTGAAGGAAAAATTTATGCAGGATGGCAGGCACCAAGTGAGGAAGCAGTTATTAAAGCAGTTATGCAGGCAAATAATGCTGATTTTTCAAAACTAACAATGATTGGTGCTGATGGAAGTGGGTTTGCTTCTTTAGGGAAAACAGTTGATATTCAATGGGAATTTGAAGGCTGGGCTGTTTTAAAAGGCCAGATGGAAGGTTATGATTTGAATTATATGCCTTTAAATGAATTAGATGAACGTTTAGATTACTATACTCCAGTAATTATTACAAATGAAGATATGATTGAAAATGATCCTGAAACTGTACAAAAATTTATGAATGCAGTAAAGAAGGGATATGAATATGCAATTGACAACCCTGAAGAATCTGCTGAGATTTTAAGCAAGGTTATTCCTGATTATGATATTGAGTTCTTAACAGAAAGCCAAAAGTTCTTAAGTTCTAAGTATGCTGAAGGAGCTGATACTTGGGGTGTTATGAAAGACGAAGTTTGGGATAATTATACTTCTTTCATGTATGAAAACAAATTAATTGATGAGAATATAAAAGCAAGTGAACAATATACTAATGAGTTTGTGGAATAAGGAATAGGTGCTATGAAACTGAAAGTAGAAAAAATGTCTATATCATTTGAACAACGTCAGATTTTACAAGATGTAGATTTTCAAGTACAGAAAGGCGAGTTTGTGGCTATAATTGGTCCAAGCGGCTGTGGTAAATCAACCCTTTTAAATATTTTGGCGGGTTTACTAGAAAGTGAAAACGGGAAAGTATTTGTAGATGATGCGGAAGTTCATGGCATTTCTTCTCATTTTGCTTATATGCCGCAAAACGATTTATTGTTACCATGGAAAACAATCATTGATAATGTTTGTTTATATGGGAAAATACATCATTGTGTTTCAGATGCTAAAAAGAAAGCATTAAAAGAATTTGAAACATTTGGATTAAAAGGATATGAAAATGCCTATCCAAATGAACTATCTGGGGGAATGCGACAAAGAGCCGCTTTCCTTCGTACTGCCTTATGTGATGCAGATATTTTATTATTAGATGAGCCTTTTGGAGCGCTTGATGTCATTACTCGTAATGATATGCAGGATTGGCTATTGAATTTAAGGAAAGAATTAAATCGAACAATGCTGCTTGTAACACATGATATTGAGGAAGCAATCTATCTTGCTGATCGTATTTTGGTTTTAGGGGATTCTCCTGCTCATATATGTGAAGAAATAGATTTAAAGGACTGTATCAAAAGCAGAGAATGGCTGTATGATCAGGGAGAATTAAAGAAAAAAATTTATAATATGATGAAAAAGGAAGTATAGTTTATGTTATTTGATGCACATGTGCATATAGAAGATAGAAAATTAGTAAAACTGCAGGAATTGAAGAAAATCGGCTGTATAGCTAATGCTGCTTCTTTGGAAGAGTATATGTTTTTAAGGGATCTGCAGAAAGAGAATCCAAATCTTTATATAAGTGCGGGAATACATCCTTGGGATGTTGAAAAACAGGATATGTCTAAAATGCAGAGTGTTCTTGAGGATACAAGTATTGTTGGAGAAATTGGCTTGGATAATGTATGGTGTGAAGTAGATGAACAGTTGCAGAAGGAAATATTTGACAAACAGCTATTGTTTGCATATAAACATCAAAAGCCAGTAATTCTTCATATTAAAGGCAAAGAAAAAATAGCATATGAGATGATTAAGAAGTATAAAAATCGATATCTTGTTCATTGGTATTCATGTTATGAATATTTGGAAGAATTTATACGATTGGGATGCTGGTTCACGATAGGTCCTTCTATTGCGTATGATAGCTCTGTTTATGAAACCGCAAAAAAAGTTCCTATTGACCGTATTTTGATTGAAACTGATGGACTTTCTGCTTGTGCCTGGTGTGAGAAAAGAGAAGTATTACTGGATGAATATCCATTGATATTAGAAAGAAGTATGAAGCAAATTGCAGAGATTAGAAAGATATCGGTTGCAAGTTTAGAACATATTATGGAGAAAAATTTATATACCTTTATAGGTGGTGAAGAAAAAAGCTTCTAGTAAAATAGAAGTTTTTTTCAATAAAAAGAAAGATATTTAGATGGAAAAGTTAAAAATTAGAGATTTTTTTACTAAATCTGATAGATAAAAAAATTTTTGAAAAAAACGAAAAAAAGCGATAAATAAGGGTTGAAATCAACTTTTGGATGTGATAGAATATTATCACGACCGCGAGGACATGCGAGGTTGCTGACCCACTGAGAAACGTTGTCATGGACGGCGAGGTCAGGGAATTCGCATCGAGCGAGTCTATAGTCCATATAGGCGAAAGGAGATATATTCATGGCAAAAAATAGCGTAAGAATTCGCTTAAAAGCTTATGAGCACAGAATCTTAGATGCTTCTGCTGAAAAGATCGTGCAGGCAGCACAAGCTCACGGTGCTAAGAAAATTGTTGGACCAGTACCTCTTCCAACTGAAAAGCAGGTTGTAACAATTCTGCGTGCGGTACACAAATACAAAGATTCTCGCGAACAGTTCGAAATCAGAACTCACAAACGTTTAATTGAGATCGTCGGACCTACAGCAGAGACAATCGATTCATTGAGTCGTTTAGAACTGCCAAGTGGTGTTGACATCGAAATTAAGCTGTAATGGAGGTGACATCATGAAAGGTATTCTAGGACGTAAACTTGGAATGACTCAGGTCTTTACAGAAGATGGAACACTGATTCCAGTAACTGTGGTTGAGGCTTGTCCAAATGTTGTATTACAGAAGAAAACAGTGGAAAACGACGGATACGAAGCTGTACAATTAGGTTTTGAAGATGTTAAGGAAAAACGCAGTACTAAAGCTGAAGTAGGACACGCTGCAAAAGCTAACACTGCACCAAAAAGATTTGTTAGAGAAATTCGTGACAGCGAATTCGCAGATCTTGAACTAGGAGCTGAAGTTAACGTTGGTATCTTCAGTGCTGGTGAAACTGTTGATGTTATCGGTACATCAAAAGGTAAAGGATTCATGGGTACGATTGTTCGTAACAATGCGAAAATCGGTCCTAAGAGCCATGGTTCTGGACATCACAGACATATCGGTTCTCTTGCAACAAATGGTATTACTTCTCGTCAGGGTAAAATCTTAAAGGGAACAGTAATGGCTGGTCAAGAAGGTGGATACAGAACTACTAACCAGAACTTGACAGTAATCAAAGTTGATGTTGAAAACAACTACTTATTAATCAAAGGTAACGTGCCTGGACCAAAACGTGGAATGGTAATGGTACGCTCTGCTAAATGTTCAAAAGGTAATACAGAACCTGTAACATTAGTAGATTACACGAAAGAGGAGGAATAAAAGATGCCTAAGATGGTCGTATTAAGCCAAACTGGTAAAGAGTTGAAAGAAATAACTCTTGCTGATACAGTATTTGGCATCGAGCCAAATCAGCAATGTATCTTCGATGCTATCATTATGCAGAGAGCATCTATGCGTCAGGGAACACACGACACAAAAACTCGTACTGAAGTAAGTGGCGGTGGACGTAAACCTTGGCGTCAGAAAGGAACTGGACGTGCTCGTCAGGGTTCTATCCGTGCAACACAGTGGAGAGGTGGAGGAACAGTATTTGGTCCTACTCCAAGAAACTATGGTTACAAATTAAACAAAAAAGTTCGTCGTCTAGCATTAAAATCAGTATTATCTGAAAAAGTGTTAGAAAACGCAATGAGCGTTGTAGATAAATTTGAATTAGAAGCTCCTAAAACAAAAGCTTTCAATCAGATTATCGCAGATATCAACGCACCTAAGAAAACTTTATTTGTAGTATCTGAAGGTGAAGATTTTGAAAACGCATTCCTAAGTATGAGAAACATCCCAACAATGATGATGTTAACTGCTGATGGATTAAATGTTTACGATATCGTAAATGCTAACAAAATCGTCTTTACAGAAGCTGCTGTGAAAGATGTTGAGGAGGCACTTGCATAATGGAAAACTACAAGGATATCATTATTCGTCCAATCATCACTGAAAAAACAATGAGATATATGGACGAAGATAATAAAGTAACATTTGAAGTAAAAAAAGGAACTAACAAAACTCAGATCAAACAAGCTGTAGAAGCTGTTTTTGGTGTTGATGTTGAAAAAGTAAACATCGTTAATGTAAAACCAAGAACTAAGAGAATGGGTAAATATGTTGGTAAAACAAAAGCTGTTCGTAAAGCATATGTAAAAATCAAAGAAGGACAGGATATCAACTTATTCGGCGACGATGCTGAATAATATCAGGAAGAAGCACGCTATTTCCTGAATAAATATTGCGTAAGGAGGAAATTGACAACATGCCAATTAAGAAGTATAAACCGACCACTCCAGGTCGTCGTGGTATGACAAGCTTAAGCTATGAAGAAATTACCACAAATAAACCAGAAAAAAGCTTATTAGCTCCATTAAAAAGCAAAGGTGGACGTAATAACAACGGACGTATCACTACTCGCCATAAAGGTGGCGGACATAAAAGAGCTTACCGTATCATCGATTTCAAAAGAAATAAAGATGGTATCCCAGCTCGTGTAGCTACTATCGAATACGATCCAAACCGTTCTGCAAACATTGCTTTATTAAACTATGCAGATGGTGAAAAACGTTACATCATCGCTCCTAAAGGATTAACTGTTGGTATGACAGTAGTATCTGGAGCAGGTGCCGACATTAAAGTTGGTAATGCATTAGAATTGAAAGATATCCCAGAAGGTACTTTCATCCACAATATTGAATTAAAACCAGGTAAAGGTGGCCAGATGGCTCGTTCCGCTGGTACATCAGCTCAGATCCTTGGTATTGAAGAAAAATATACAACGGTTCGTTTAGCTTCTGGTGAAGTTCGTAGAATTCTGTCTAATTGCCGTGCAACTATCGGACAGGTTGGAAATGAAGACCACAGCCTAGTTAACTATGGTAAGGCTGGACGTATGCGTTGGAAAGGTGTTCGCCCAACTGTTCGTGGTTCTGTTATGAACCCTAATGATCACCCTCATGGTGGTGGTGAAGGACGTACTCCAGTAGGACGTAAATCTCCAATGACACCTTGGGGTAAAAAAGCTATGGGTGTAAAAACTCGTAAAACTAAAAAAGCTTCAACGAAATTGATCGTTCGTCGTCGTAATGGCAAATAGGCAAAGGAGGAAATGAAAAAATGAGTCGTAGTCTTAAAAAAGGCCCATTCTGTGATGACCACTTAATGAAAAAAGTGGAAGAACTGAACAAGGCTGGTAAAAAACAAGTTATTAAAACCTGGTCACGTCGTTCAACTATATTCCCTCAGTTTGTGGAACATACATTTGCCGTTTACAACGGTAAAGAACACTTACCTGTTTACGTTACAGAAGATATGGTAGGTCACAAACTTGGTGAATTCGTGCCAACCCGTAAATACGGTGGACATGGCGATGATGACAAGAAAGCTAAGAGATAAGGAGGAAACGTTATAATGGAAGTAAAAGCAACAGCGAAAACATTACGTATCCCACCTAGAAAAGCTCGTATTGTTATCGATTTGATTCGTGGGAAAGATGCTGCTGAAGCAGCTGCAATCTTAAAATTTACACCAAACGTTGCAGCAGAAGCAGTTGGTAAAGTGTTAAAATCTGCAGTAGCAAATGCAGTTAATAACCATGATTTGGATGAAGAAAAATTGTACGTTAAGGCATGCTATGCTAATGAAGGTATTACTTTAAAACGTTTTATGCCACGTGCAAAAGGATCTGCAAGTGCAATCCACAAACGCACCAGCCACATTACAATTGTGGTTGACGAGCGTGATTAAGGAGGTAGCTCATGGGACAGAAAGTTAGTCCGATCGGATTACGTGTTGGTGTCATCCGTGACTGGGAATCCAGATGGTATGCTGACAAGGATTATGCCGATTTATTGTTAGAAGATGTTAAAATTCGTGAATTCTTGTTTGCTGAATGCAAAAATGCATCAGTTTCAAGAGTAGAAATCGAACGTTCTAAAAACCGTGTGGAAATCATGATCCGTACTGCTCGTCCAGGTGTGATCATTGGTACAAACGGTGAAAACGTTGAAATGTTGAAAAAGAAAATCGAAAAACTTACAGGTGGAAAAAACATTTACTTGAAAGTTTTAGAAATTGCAAACCCAGACTTAGATGCTAAATTAGTAGCTCGCAGCATTGCAGATCAGTTGGAACAGCGTGCTAGTTTCCGTACTGCTCAGAAAAAAGCAATTCAGAGAACAATGCGTGCTGGTGCAAAAGGTATCAAAACTGCAGTATCTGGTCGTTTAGGTGGAGCAGATATGGCTCGTACTGAAGGATACAGCGAAGGTGTTGTTCCTCTACACACATTACGTGCTGATATCGATTATGCTTGGGAAGAAGCACATACGACTTATGGTCGTCTAGGTGTTAAAGTTTGGATCTGCCGTGGAGAAGTTCTTCCAGGACAGATGGTTCAAGAACCAGAAGCTCCAAAAAATGCTGGAAACGACAGACGTCGTAACCGTCGTGGAAACCGTGGCGGAAATAAAAACAACAGTCAGAGAAATAGAAACTCTGTAGCTGAAAATGCTCCTAAGAAAGCGGAAGGAGGAAACTAATTTATGTTAATGCCTAAGAGAACTAAATATAGAAGACCTCACCGTTTAAGCTACGAGGGACGTGCGAAAGCTGGTCGTGAAGTATCTTTTGGTGAATATGGTTTAATGGCTGATACTGGTGCCTACATCAGTAACCGTCAGATCGAAGCTGCTCGTATCGCCATGACTCGTTATATGAAACGTGGTGGTAAGGTTTGGATCCGTATCTTCCCTCATATGGCAAGAACGAAAAAACCTCTAGAAGTACGTATGGGTTCTGGTAAAGGTGCTCCTGAAGGATGGGTAGCAGTTGTTAAACCGGGCCGTGTTATGTTTGAAATCGCTGGTGTATCTGAAGAAGTAGCACGTGAAGCATTCCGTCTTGCTTCTCACAAATTACCAGTTAAAACAAAATTTGTTGTTAGAAAAGGAGAGAAGTAATTATGACAGCGAAAGAGATCAGAGAAAAAAGCAACACTGAATTATTACAAGAGATCGAAACGCTTAAAGATGAACTTTTTAATCTTCGTTTCCAACAAGCTACTGGTCAGTTGACTAACACTGCTCGTTTAAAGACAGTGAAAAAGACAATTGCCCGTATCAAAACTGTGATGACTGAGCGTGAGCTTAGTAATCAGGATTAAGGAGGATCACTAAGTTATGGAAAGATCTAACCGTAAAGTATATCGTGGGACTGTAGTTTCTGATAAAATGGATAAAACTATTACAGTTATCGTTGAAACTAAGAAAACTCACCCATTATACGGAAAACGTGTAAAATATTCTAAGAAATTCAAAGCACATGATGAAAACAATGAAGCTAGAATGGGAGATAAAGTAGAAATCATGGAAACTCGTCCATTATCTGCTACAAAAAGATTCCGTCTAGTTAAAATCATTGAAAAAGCTGTTCAGCTGTAATCAGGAGGTAGATATTCATGATCCAGAATGAAAGTAGATTACGCGTCGCTGACAACACTGGAGCTAAAGAAGTATTAGTAATCCGTTGTTTAGGTGGAAGCGTACGTAAGTTCTCAAACATCGGGGATATCGTTGTCTGCGCAGTTAAGCAGGCTACTCCTGGTGGAACTGTTAAAAAAGGTGACGTTGTTAAAGGTGTAATCGTACGTACAAAACGTGGAGTACGTCGTGAAAACGGAACATACATCAAATTCGATGACAATGCAGTTGTATTGATCAAAGATGATAAAACACCACGTGGAACTCGTATTTTCGGACCAGTTGCACGTGAATTACGTGACAAAGATTTCATGAAAATTGTATCTTTGGCACCAGAAGTATTATAAGGAGGTGTCTTTGTGAAAATCAAAAAAGGTGATAAAGTTCAGGTTATTACAGGTGCTTACAAGGGCACTATCGGTGAAGTAACCAAAGTTTTTCCTAAGGAAAATAAAGTAATCGTGGAAGGTGTTAACATTGTTAAAAAACACTTGAAACCAACTCAGGCTAATCCTGATGGAGGAATCATTGAAAAAGAAGCACCAATCCATGTTTCAAACGTAATGGCTTACGATTCAAAAGCTAAAAAAGCAAGCCGTGTAGGTTTTGAATTTAAAACTGATAAAAAAGGTAATACAGAAAAGGTTCGCGTCTATAAGAAAACCGGCGCTGAAGTTAAGTAGGGGAGGTTAAAGGATGAACCGCCTAGAACAGAAATATAAAGAGGTTGTAACTCCAAGTTTGATGAAAAAATTCAATTACAAATCAATCATGGAAGTGCCTCATATTGATAAAGTAGTTATTAACATGGGTATTGGTGAAGCAATCGGTAACCCAAAATTGTTAGATGAAGCTGTAGCTGAACTAGCACAGATCACAGGACAAGCTCCAGTAATCACAAAAGCAAAAAAATCAATTGCAAACTTCAAATTACGTGAAGGTATGCCAATTGGATGTAAAGTAACTCTAAGAAAAGAAAAAATGTATGATTTCTTAGATAAATTAATGAATATCTCTTTACCTCGAGTTCGTGACTTCCGTGGTGTAAGTGATACTGCATTTGATGGCCGTGGAAACTACACTTTAGGAATCAAAGAACAATTGATTTTCCCAGAAATCGATTATGATAAGGTAAATAAAGTTCGTGGTATGGATATCGTTATTGTAACGACTGCAAATACTAACGAAGAAGCTAAGGCGTTGCTAGAAGAAATGGGCATGCCTTTCAAGAAATAGGAGGACTTGACGTATATGGCAAAAAAAGCAATGATAAACAAAGCAAAACGTCCTCAAAAGTACAAAGTGCGCGAGTACACTAGATGTGAGCGTTGTGGACGTCCTCACTCAGTTTTACGTAAATACAAACTATGCCGTATTTGCTTCCGTGAATTGGCTTATAAAGGTCAAATTCCGGGTGTGAAGAAGGCAAGTTGGTAATTAGATAGGAGGAATAAAGTCATGATTATGACAGATCCGATTGCAGATATGCTTACTCGTATTCGTAATGCCTTACAGGCACGTCACGAAACAGTAGAAATCCCTGCAAGCAAAGAAAAAGTTGAAATCGCAAAGATTTTGAAAAATGAAGGATTCATCACGGATTACGCAGTAGATGGTGATGTTAAGAAAACAATTACTATTACACTGAAATATGGTCCTAACAATGAAAAAGTAATCAATGGGCTAAAGAGAATTTCTAAACCTGGTTTACGAGTATACGCAAAAGTGGATTCTATTCCTCGCGTAATGAATGGACTAGGAATAGCAATTATCTCTACATCTCATGGTGTAATTACAGATAAAGAAGCAAACGCTAAACATGTTGGCGGTGAAGTCATCGCTTACGTTTGGTAATAGCTAAACGGAGGTAAGAAAATGTCACGTATCGGTAATAAGGCGATTACCATTCCTGCAGGCGTAGAAGTATCTGTCGCTGAAGGGAATGAGGTGACTGTTAAAGGTCCTAAAGGTACTTTAACTCGTCAGTTTAACCCTACTTTAGGTATTAAAGTAGAAGAAAATGTATTAACTGTAACTCGTCCTAATGATGAGAAACATATCAAACAGTTGCACGGTACAACTCGTGCATTACTATTCAATATGGTTGAAGGTGTATCTCAAGGTTTTGTTAAAGAACTTCAGCTAGTAGGTATCGGTTTCCGTGCTGCTGTTAGCGGAAAAAAATTAACATTAAATGTTGGATATTCTCACCCAATTGAATTTGAAGTAGAAGAAGGTTTAACAGTAGAATGTACTTCTGCTACTGATATCAAAGTATCAGGAATTGACAAACAACGCGTTGGTGAATTCGCTGCAAATATTCGTGCTGTAAGAAAACCAGAACCTTACAAAGGAAAAGGTATTCGCTATAAAGGTGAATATGTTCGTCGTAAGGAAGGTAAAACAGCAGGTAAGAAATAGTGGGAAAGGAGAATTTGAACAATGCTTAAGAAAGTTTCTAGAAATGACGAACGAATTCGTCGTCACGTGCGTGTTCGTACCAAAGTTAGCGGTACTCCTGAATGTCCCCGCCTGAACGTTTTCCGTTCAAACAGCAACATTCACGCGCAGATCATTGATGATGTTAATGGTGTTACATTAGCATCTGCTAGTAGTGTAGAATTAAAATTAGAAAACGGTGGAAATGTTGAAGCCGCTAAGACTGTAGGAACAGAAATTGCTAAACGTGCAATGGAAAAAAATATCACTAATGTTGTATTTGACCGTGGTGGTTATGTTTATACAGGGCGTGTAAAAGCATTAGCCGAAGCAGCAAGAGTTGCTGGCTTGAAATTTTAGGAGGTTATGCGAATGGAACGTAGACCAAGAAGAAATCGCGAAGCTGAAAAAGAATTTGAAGAACGCGTAGTTACCATTAACCGTGTAACAAAAGTAGTTAAGGGTGGACGTCGTTTCCGCTTTGCAGCTCTAGTTGTTATCGGTGATAAAAAAGGACGTGTTGGTTTCGGAACAGGTAAAGCCAACGAAGTACCTGATGCTATTAAAAAAGCAATTGAAGATGCTAAGAAAAATGTATTTACAGTACCTATTGTAGGATCTACAATTCCTCATGAAATTACTGGTAGATACGGAGCTGGTGAAGTATTCCTTCGTCCTGCATCTGAAGGTACTGGGGTAATTGCTGGTGGTGCTGTACGTGCAGTATTAGAACTAGCAGGTATTAATGACATCCTTTCTAAATGTTTAGGAAGCCGTACACCTATCAACATGGTTCGTGCTACGATTTCTGCATTAAAAGATCTGAAAACAATCGAGGAAGTTGCTCAACTCCGTGGTAAAAAACCAGAAGAAATTCGCGGTTAATAGGAGGATTAGAACATGAAATTACATGAAATGAAATATACAGAAGGTGCACGTAAAGCTTCTTATCGAGTTGGACGTGGACATGGTTCTGGTAATGGGAAAACTGCTGGTAAAGGACATAAAGGACAAAACGCAAGATCAGGTGGAGGCGTTCGACTTGGTTTTGAAGGTGGTCAGACTCCTTTAGCTAGACGTTTACCTAAACGTGGATTTACAAACTTTACACGTAAAGAATATGCAATCGTTAATGTTGCTTCTTTAAATCGTTTTGAAGATGGAACTGAAGTTACTCCAGAATTACTAATCGAATGTGGATTAGTAAAAAAAGAATTGGATGGTATTAAAGTATTGGGTGAAGGTGCATTAGAGAAAAAATTAACAGTAAAAGCTAATAAATTCTCTAAATCAGCTTTAGCTACAATTGAGCAGGCAGGCGGAAAAGCAGAGGTTATCTAATATGCTAAAAACGATTATCAGCATGTTTAAGAGTAAAGATATCCGTAATCGAATACTCTTTACTCTCGCCATGTTGTTTATCTTCCGTTTTGGCGCAGCAATCACCGTACCAGGAGTTGACATTTCAACAATGACAAATGCTAAGAGCAATAGTTTATTTGAAATGATCAACCTCCTTGGTGGGGGTGGTCTTGAACAGTTATCTGTTTTTGCTCTAGGTGTAGGCCCTTACATTACAGCTTCCATTATTATCCAGTTATTGTCAATGGATGTTATTCCGGCATTGAGCCAATGGCGTAAAGAAGGTAATACCGGTAAAAAGAAAAAAGACCGGGTTACAAGATATGTAACATTATTCTTAGCAGCATTACAAGGTGGCGTATTAACATACGCTTTTGATACTGGATATAATATTTTATCTGACTCAAGTATTTGGACATATATCTATGTTGTCATTATTATGATAGCTGGAAGTATGTTAGCTGTATGGTT
>OLQY01001515.1_pt1 | contig 19266 bp, 16 predicted proteins | sample 1672851 | NCBI WGS metagenome assembly OLQY01 (sample SAMEA3136730, study PRJEB25190) | human gut metagenome | reverse complement strand
CCCAGTTCAGCAGGTTCTGCACAGAAGTGTTCCAGTCCATATCCGACAGACGGTTCTTCGCCTCCCTGTATGCCGGTGTTGACATCTGGAAGCGGTTAAACATCAGATACGAGAGCATGTTTGCCGTAATGCTTGTACCCGGTACTATCTCGTCATAAAGGCTTGCCCGGACGTCATCCTTCATAGGAAGGAACATGCTTTCAATCCTGCCGTCGGCATGCTTCACCTTAAGTACCTCAAAGTGATGTTCCTCAATATGGCTCACAATGTTTCTTATTTTACGGTAGCTTGACGATATTACAACAGAATCCTCAGGAAGCATTGTATAATCAGACCTGTGTATAATCGGTGTACCTACACAAGTCTTATTGTATGTCATTCCTTTCCTGTATGGTCTTTCCTTGGAAAGGGAAGCCTTCGGAGTATCCTGCGTGTCGCATGATGCGGAAGAGTCCGGCTGTGGGACCTCGCTTGGTGGAGCAGTAGGAGTACCGTCAAAATCATCCTTGTCATCATGCTTCCCTTTTACGACCCTTTTGCGGTCAATGCCTTTAAGGCTTTTGGATGAAGCGTAAGTCTGGTTATTCATAAGTGAAAGACGCTCGACAAGGGCGTTATGCTTTTTCTCAAGCTTTTTGTATTCCTTGTCGCGGAGCTTGCATTCAATGGCAGCCTTCTCTGCCTTGCTGTTTGCCTTAAGCAGGGCATCTGTAAGGGAATCAATCTTACGGTTGGCTTCCTTCAGGTCTTTTCCTATTTCATCAAGTCGTGCTATCATTTCATCAAGCTGCCTGCTCTTGTTCTGATTCTCCTCAAACAGGAACAGGGCGAACCTCTTTATCTGCTCATTATCCATACCTTCAAGGGGTGTATGCTCCTTTTCAGGCCTGTTCATCATCTCTTCAAGATGCTTCTGTCTGAGTATGTGTTCTATGAGTTCCTCTGTTTCCATGTTCTCTAAATTTTATGTAAAGATACTCATTTTCAGTGAGATACACAAATATTTAGAGAACTTTTATTGCTGATATTCAGAGTTATATCATTAAATTCTTATGCTCGTTATTACCGGAGTTTCAAGTATCGTGACCAGGTCTTTCCAGTCTATCTTATACACTGTCACATCGCCCTTGCGCTCTATCCTCATGAACCTGTAGCCCTTTATGAAGGACTTCTCATGAAGATAATAGGCATTGCGCTCATAGTGTATCATGCGAACCTTGCGCTGGTCTTTAGACATGAACATGTAAACATCGCCGTTCATCGGGTCACGGTGGTACCTGCCGCGGATTATCTCACATATACGCTGAGCCTTGCATCTCATATCATGAAGCTCAGGAAGGTAGTAGAAGTTGTGAAGACCGTTGATGCTCAGCATAAGCCCTCCAGTTTCTCTACCAGCGTTTTCAGCCCCTGATAGTCTAAGCCTTTCTTCTGAATGCACAAGCCCTCACGGGTTCTTATCGTTACCATGATACTTCCTTTATGGGGAGTTGTACGTTTGGGCTTGTCCTCAGTAACATCCTCATGTGTATTGTCGCTTTGGAGCAACTCTTCAGGAATACCTTCCACTTCTACAGGTACAACCTTCTTCTGTGTCTTCTTGAACCAGTCATAGAATGCCGTGTATGGAATATTGTTGCCAATGCAGAACGAGTTGATGGAAACTCCATTGGGCTCACCCTCGGTTTTGTAGAGGAACCACAGTCTTTCAAAATCTTTTTCGCTAAACATAATCTTTCGAGTTTTAAGTTTAGCACGAAGGTATGGGAAAGAACCATGCTAGTCAATACGCCAATTTTGGAAGCTTACAAGATAAGTGAAAATTCTGACATGGCAAAATCCTGGGCAACTTTTTGTTGCTCAGGAACTTATAAATAAAGTTAAATTATAGTGTTGCGGAATTAAGGATTAACTAAACACATTTAATGGTGTGATAGTTGAAGGTCGATATGTTCCCGCCTACCGATAGTGCCAAAAACGTAGTGAATATGTTTCCGAGAACGGATACGCTCAAATGACATTCATTCTGTCATCTCGAGCCACGTGGAGTGCGTAGTATTGATGTCAAGGGTTGAAAAATAGGACTATTCAAAGTACTGATAAATAAAGGATTTCCGAGGTTGGAAGATTTTCTGTCTGATGACTGGCAGTGCCTTTCAATTCAAGCAAAATAATATGCAGGAGATAATATAAATGGAAAAATACAACAATTGGAAACTTATATTTCTCGAAAGGTATTGATGATATGAAAAATAAAAACACAATAATTATCACTGAAGAAATGATAAATTCGGACCCATACGGTTATACATATAAAGAAATTTGTGATTGCGTTGGAGAAAAAAAAGCTCGATCGCTTATGCATGCCCTTTATAAGGAAAAGCCCCAAAAGAAATATCAAACAATGAGCATTAATGATATTTATAATGGCGGTGACACAAGAAAATACTCTTTCAAATTAAAGGATGGTTACTGCGTTGAAACTGTTTGCATAAAGAGAAAAACAGGTGTAACTGTATGTGTTAGTACAATGGTAGGATGTCCTGTCGGTTGTATTTTTTGTGCATCTGGAAGTAATGGATTTATAAGAAATTTAACTCCTTCCGAAATTGTGCAACAAGTAACATTACTGAAGGAAAAAGTCAACAGAATTGTATATATGGGAATGGGTGAACCATTTTTTAATTATGATAATGTAATTAAGTCAATTCATATACTAAGAGATAGAAATGGGCTTAATTTCCCCACAGATGGAATTAATATTTCGACAGTAGGTCCTTTAGAACAATTAAAAAAAATAAGAGAAGAACATCTGAAGATACAACTCACCCTCTCTCTTCATGCAACAAATCAAAGAACAAGAGATATAATTATACCTCACATGAAAGGTTATGACATAAATAAGATTGTTGAATCTGTTTTATCATATTCGGAAAGACATAACAGAAAAGTAACAATTGCTTATTTATTGATTCCTGGTCTAAATGATAAAGCAACTGATGTACGTCAATTAGGAAGATGGTTTCGTGAGAAAAATGTTTTGATAAATCTTTTGCAATATAATGATACCGCAAATTGCAATATTAACAGGCCAAACAAACAACAATTAGTTGCATTTAAATTGCGACTTGAAGCGGCTGGTTTAGAAGTAAAAATGAGAGAATCACGAGGTAATAACATCAAAGCTGCCTGCGGTCAGTTGGTTAGTAACACAAACGAGAAGAATAAGCAACACAATTCAATGGGGAAGGATTTAGGTTTTCACAATCGTTCAAAAAGCAAGAAAGAGAATCCTAAAAGCAAGCACAAAAATACATTTTCTAAAATTAATTACAAAACAAAACACTAAATTAACCGTATTTTGTTTGTGATGCATAGGCGATCTGTTTTTTTGTCTATCAACAATTAGAGTTACAAGGAATCTATTATGGAATATAAATGTTTATCCGATTTTTTGTTTAATCTCTGTCCGAGATAAGTATTGGTGAATAAAAATATTCCTATAGGTAGGATAATTATCGACAAAGAAATTTTCTCTGGAGTGGGAAAAGCAGACCAAAGTATGCTATAATGCAATAAAATAGTTATACAAACTTGAATTTGAGGAGGTGATAAGATGACAGCATATATGAGATTAAGATAATACAGCGAGTTGTGTTGCGGTACATCCGTATTACATAACTCGCTTTCGGGCAAGAATGTAATAATGGAGGATGTCATGAATAAAATTATTAGATTTAATGACAGCGAAAAGCTTTTTCGTTGTCCAATATGTAAACGAAAGTTAAAGATGGTAGGCAATAGTTTGCTGTGTAGTAATAAGCATTGTTTCGATATTTCTAAATTAGGATATGTGAATTTTGCATTAAATCAAAAGCAATCTAAGCATTATAGCAGAACTTCTTTTGAAAGCAGAATGGATATTTTAGAAAAGGGATACTATTCACATATTCTTACGGAGATAACACATATATTGAGCAAGCTTGAAAACATAACAACTATTCTTGATGTCGGATGTGGTGAAGGATATTATTCTAGAAAAATCAAAGAACTATTTCAAGCAGATATAGTTGCTTTTGATATTTCAAAAGATGCCATTTCCCTTGCTTCAAAAAGAGACGGTAGTAAGTCTATAAAGTGGTTTGTGGGTGATTTGGAAAATATGCCAATTAGAGACCACTCAGTAGACTGTATACTGGACATATTTACACCAGCTAATTATTTGGAGTTCAATAGAGTTCTGACGGATAGCGGCTATATTGTAAAGGTTATTCCTGGGAATAAACATCTGATGGAGTTCAGAAACATTGCAAAAGAACATTTGAAAAATCAAGAGTATTCCAATGAGAATGTGATTAACTTATTCAAGAAGCAGTATTCTGTTATTTACCAAAAAAGAGTTTCAGAATCATATGAAATGCCGTTAGAGGATATTAAAATTTTTGCAGACATGACCCCACTGCTCTTCCATGTAGATAAAACTGAGATTGATTTCAAAAAGCTAAAAACTTTGACGATTGATGCAGAGATATTTGTGGGAAGTCTATAACGCTTGAAACTTTCAGTTTGACGGAGCAACAAATTCCAATTTGTTGAACTGAATAGCACATACTGACCGATAGGAACAAGGATGAAATATACCTTGTTCCTTTTCGTTTACCCAGGGCATTCATAGAAAATGAATAAACAGGTCAGTTATGCATACCAACACTTATCTCGGACAGAGACTTTGTTTAAAGGAGAAAATAAAAATATTAATATAAGTGTGAGCAAAAATAGTCCAGTTAATGCCTCCTTAAGTTTGGATGGATACAAACATTCAATGGTTCAAATAATAGCATTAACTATTGCACTCAAAATGAAGACTGTTATTGTTAATCCACCTATAGTAAGTGATACATATGTTTTTATCGCAATAATAAATGAACTAGGTGGTACTGCAAAAATATATAACAAACGTTTGTTTATTGACGCAAGTACCATATGTAATGCCAACATTCCTTTCTTTTTAGGAAAGTGTATTCATGGTTCTATGTATTTGTGCCCGGCGCTATTAATTGCATTAGGAAAATTTGAATATTATGGTTCTGGAGGTTGTCAAATTGGTGATTCGATAGATTCACATAATAGACCATTTTCTCATATTGCTTCAGTGATTGAATCCTCTTTGCCTTATATAGAAGGCATCGTATTAGGGGGATCCCGTGCAAGAGGTACCCATACAGAGGATTCTGATATAGATATCGGAATTTATTACAATCAAGAATCATTTGACCTGACAGCGATTAACCAAATTGCTACAGAGTTGGATGATGAGAATAGAAACAACCTTGTTGTACCTCCCGGAGCGTGGGGTGATTGGATCAATGGCGGCGGATGGTTAGTTATGAACGGGTATCATGTTGATCTGATTTTACGTGATATAAAACGGGTGGAACAAATAATCAAGGATACGGAGCAAGGAATTGTTACTGCAAATTATCAGACCGGGCATCCCCATGGTTATATAAGTGCTATGTATCGTGGAGAATTGGCTATCAGCAAGATACAATATGCTAAAAATGAAAGCTTATGCGAATTAAAAAATCAGGCGGAAATTTACCCTGGTGCTCTAAAGAAGAGCTTGATAAACTTTTTTTTATTTGAAGCAGAGTTCTCTTTAATGTTTGTAAAAGCAAATGCGGGAGCAGAGGATAAATATTATATTGCAGGCCATGTTTTTCGTATTATTTCATGCTTAAATCAAGTACTATTTGCATGCAATAATGCTTATTGCATTAACGAAAAGAAAGCTATAAAACTGCTTGAAACTTTTGAATATAAACCTAAAAAATATGCCGAAAGGGTAAATCATATTTTTGAAGTACTCGGTCTTTCACTTTTTGAATGCTACGATATGACCGAGAAGCTTTATAAAGAAGTGAAAAAAATTGCAACGGAGATAAATAACTTTTTAAACGAGGGGGAATTTAGATGAAAGAAAACAAATATGATGATAATATATTTTTTCAAAAATACAGTCAAATGAGTCGCTCACAGCAGGGACTAGCCGGTGCAGGAGAATGGGAAACATTGAGAAAGCTGCTGCCGGATTTTAAAGATAAGCGTGTGCTTGATTTAGGATGCGGCTATGGATGGCACTGTATTTATGCGATGGAACACGGAGCGTCTTCTGTTGTAGGTGTTGATATTTCTCATAAAATGCTCGAGGTAGCCAAAGAAAAAACACATTTTCCACAGGTTGAATATAAATGCTGTGCTATAGAAGATGTGGAATTCCCAGAGGAGAGTTTTGATGTAATATTAAGTTCACTTGCGATTCACTATGTAGCAGATTATGAGATTTTAGTAAAAAAGATATATAGAATACTGAAGTCTGGTGGTAAGCTAGTTTTTACGGTTGAACATCCTGTTTTTACTGCCTATGGAACACAAGACTGGCATTATAACGAAAAAGGAGAAATACTGCATTTTCCGGTGGATAATTATTATTATGAGGGCAAACGGACAGCTGTGTTTTTGGGAGAAAAGGTTACAAAATATCATAGAACACTGACTACATATCTAAATACACTGCTTTCAAATGGTTTTATAATAAATCATATTGTGGAGCCGCAGCCGCCGGAAAACATGATGGATATTCCGGGGATGCAGGATGAAATGCGCCGTCCCATGATGCTGATTGTATCGGCCAACAAAAAAATGGATAGATAGAACGAAAACACCTATAAGGTATAAATGGAGGCAATTTATGTTTAAAGAAAAAATTATTATAGAGATGAAAGAAGTATTCAAAGAAATTCCTTTTGGCATAGAGCATACTCTTAAAGTTTTGAAAAATGCAGAAGATATAATGAACGGAGAAAATATCGGAGAGGAAGAAAAAGAATTCATCAGTATTATTGCTATACTACATGATATTGGTGCGGTTGAAGCACAAAAAAAATACGGTTCTATTGATGGTGTCTATCAAGAAAAGGAAGGACCAGCAGTAGCGAAAGAAATATTAAAAAAGGTAGGCTATAACAAAAATATTGATAGAATATGCTTTATAATAGGCAACCATCATACTCCATCTAAAATTGATGGACTTGATTTTCAAATACAATGGGAAGCTGATTTGCTTGAAAATTTAACGGTTATGGATAAAGAAAAAGAACAGGAAAAGATAAAAAAGTGTATAGATGAAAACTTTAAAACAAACACAGGAAAAAGGATAGCTTATAATCGCTTTATTTTAGATTAGTAGTAGATTATTACAGTTATGTATTTTATATCGCAAAGAAAAAATAGTAGTTAAGTTTAACCCTAGGGTTAAATGATGAATATGTTGAGGGCATTTTTGTTTCTGGTGAAATGCAATCGCAGGGTATAGGTAAAATTCTGCTGAATTATGCAAAGGATAAAAGGAATAAGTTGTACTTGAACGTATACCAAAAGAACGCACGGGCAATATCTTTTTATAAGAGAGAAGGATTTGAGATTCAGCATAGTGGCTTAGATGAGGCTACCGGAGAAAAAGATTATGTAATGACATGGCAACACAAATAGAAATTCCAGTTTAGAAGAGAGTTTAAATCTCAGCATTACCCCCTTCAACTATGGCACCTGCAATACAGCTGTGCACTACAAATAATGGTTAAGGTAACACCATGTAATGTGTACTCTGCTCAGGTAGCTATCAGCAATAAATAAGAGTACGCATTCTTTGGAGAAGGTTTTTTGTGTGTCTGCAGAAAAGAAAGTATTGTAAGTGGAATTGCATGTTCTCCATTTTCATATCTGGAATAAGTGCGCTGGTTTACATTCAGAAGCTTTGCAATATATTCCTGTGTATAATCGGAATCTTCTCTCAAATCTCGGATTCTTTGAATATTCATTTAAATGTCTCGTTTGCTTTTGTTCATAAAGAAACTAACATATGAAAATCGGTGTTATTTTTGTTTAGCAACGACTTATCGGCTTGATACTTGTCAAACTAAATGGTAAAATTAAACCACACTAGGACAGGTCTACCTTGCTGTATGTAACCCAATCCTAAGACTAAAGCCTCGGAGGAGCGTGTAAAATATGCAGGAATTAAAAAAGCTTCCAGTCGGTTTTGAGAACTTTCAGGAAATTCGGAAGTTAGACTTTTATTATGTGGATAAAACAAAATTGGTAGAGCAGCTTCTTGAAAATTGGAGTAAAGTGAATTTATTCACCAGACCACGCCGATTTGGAAAAACCTTAAATATGAGTATGCTTAAGAGCTTTTTCGAGATTGGAACAGACACAGCATTATTTGATGGCCTTTATATTTCGCAGAATGAAGAACTTTGTAAGGAATATATGGGAAAGTATCCTGTTATATTTCTGTCTCTCAAAGGTGTAGATGGACTAACATTTGAAGAAGCACGGTCTGCCCTGTGTGAGTTGATTGCTGGCGAGGTGAGACGATTTAAGTTCTTGCTGAACAGTAGCAGACTGGACAATGACGAAAAGAATATATATCGTGATTTGATTTCACTTCAAGGGGAACAGGAAACTACTCTTGCAACGAAGCTGAAATTCTCACTTAAGAAAATTTCAGAACTTTTATATCAACACTATGGTCAGAAAACGATTGTTTTGATCGACGAGTATGATGTTCCACTTGATAAGGCCTTTCAGCATGGCTATTATAGAGAAATGGTGGCACTTATTCGTGGATTGTTCGGTGAAGCACTTAAAACAAATGATTTTCTACAGTTTGCTGTATTAACAGGATGCCTTCGGGTTTCCAAAGAGAGCATCTTTACTGGCTTGAATAATTTTAAGGTTTATTCGGCAGACGATGTTCGATATGATGAAGAATTCGGCTTTACGAATGAAGAAGTAAAAAAATTGCTGGAAGACTACAATCTGCAGAAGCATTTCACAGAAGTGAAGGAATGGTATGATGGCTATCGTTTTGGTAATGCAGATATTTATTGCCCATGGGATGTAATCAATTATGTTGACGATTTGGTAAGTGAGGCTAAATCGCAGCCAAAGGCATATTGGATTAACAGTAGTGGAAATGATCTTGTAAAACGATTTATCGACATGGCAGATAAAACTACAAAGGATGAAATCGAACAATTGATTGTGGGAGAGGCAGTCGAAAAGAGAATCCGTTTGGATCTGACCTACGACGAGATTGATAACAGCATTGATAATTTGTGGAGTGTTCTTTTTACAACCGGATATCTCACAAAAAATGGTGATGTAGAAAATGGGATGTATAGATTGATCATTCCAAACAAGGAAGTCAGGGAAGTCTTTCTTTTACAAATCCGTGACTGGTTTGACCAGGTAGTTGCGAATGACCACGCATCTACGGAAAAAATCAACAGGGGTTTTCTTGAAGGAAAGACAGATGATATCCAGCGGGAACTTACAATGTTTCTTGGCGAAACAATCAGCGTTTTAGATACGAAAGCAAGAAACGAAGAAAAAGAGATTTTTTATCATGGTATTCTGATCGGTATTTTAAAAAATTATTCGGGCTGGGCGGTTAAATCGAATAGAGAATCTGGTGATGGATATGCAGATATTTTGCTTAAGCCTAAGAATCCAGATGTTGGAATCGTGATAGAACTGAAATACGCACATTCCATGAATGAACTTGACAAGGCGTGTGAACGAGCTATGGAGCAGATTAAGAATCACAGATATGACGCAGAACTCCGTGAGGATGGACGAAACGATCTTCTTGCATACGGAATTGCATTCTGTAAAAAACGTTGCAAAGTCGTAGTTGAAAAACTATAAAATACAAAAATCAGCACTGTTTCCATCGAGGAAGCTGTGCTGATTTGTTGATTTTTCAGGGTAAAGGAAAAAATGATTATAGACAGATCAAAACAACAGAAAAATCTTCTGGAAATGTTACAGGAAAAAAATGAATACATCAGTGCTCCATGCAATGGCAATGGAATCTGCGGAAAATGTATTGTGCGGTACAAAAGCGGAGCAACAGAACCGACAAGGCGGGATAGAGAAGTTTTTTCGGAAAAACAATTGGAGGATGGATACCGTCTTGCCTGTCAATCTCATCCGGTAGGTGCATATGAAGTGGAACTCCCAGAGTCAGAAGAAACGATAGAAGTTCTTTCAGAGTGGGAGAAGCAGCAGAAACCGGACACAGAAGGACTTACAGAAGCTGATACCCAAACACCAGCAGAAGCGAAAACAAGCGGCGGAATACAGGACAAAAATACAGCAGAAGGAACGGCAGAGAAAACAGAAAATGCACTTTATGGAATCTGCATCGACATCGGAACAACGACTCTGGCGGCACTGCTTGTGAATCTGGAAACAGAAGCAGACTGCCAGACTGCCGTATCCGTTAATCACCAGAGAGCTTATGGCTCGGATGTTCTTTCGAGAATTTCTGCATCTAATGGTGGGAAAAAATGGGAGATGCAGCGCTGTATCCGGCAGGATCTTCAGAAACTGATCCGGGAGCTTCTTCAAAAAGAAAAGATAACGGAACAGCAGATACAAAGGATCGTGATTGCAGGAAACACAACGATGTGTCATCTGCTTCGCGGATTTTCATGTGAGACGCTGGGTGTGGCGCCTTTTCTGCCAGTTGACCTTTCATGGATGGAAGGCAGTGCTGCAGATTTTCTTGGAATGAAAGAATTGGATACAAAAGTTGTGATTTTGCCTGGAATCTCAGCGTTTGTAGGGGCTGATATCACGGCTGGCATTGCAAAAATGAATATGCACAGATCCGAAGGATATCATTTGCTGCTGGATATTGGAACGAATGGGGAGATGGTGCTTGGAAATTGCCGTCATATGTATGTGACGTCCACGTCTGCAGGACCGGCGTTTGAAGGCGGAAATATTTCCTGTGGCATGGCGAGCATTCCGGGAGTGATCTCCCATGTTTTCATGGAGGAGACAGGAAAAGCCGGATTTCAGGTGATCGGTGAAACAGATGGAGAAAATAAGAAACAGCAGGCGATCGGAATCTGCGGAACAGGTATGATCGATCTGGTGTATGAACTCCGGGAGCATCAGATGATCGATGAACATGGAACATATTCGGATCTTTATTTTGACACCGGATATAAGCTGGCAGAAAAAGTAAAATTCACACAGAATGACATCCGGGAACTTCAGATGGCAAAAGCGGCGATCCGTGCAGGAGTGGATATTTTAGTAAAAAAGGCGGGCATTACGTTTGATGAAGTGGACGACTGTTATCTTGCAGGTGGATTTGGAACAAAGATAGATATCAAAAAGGCGGCAGGGATTGGCCTGATCCCGAAAGAACTGGAGATGAAAACGATCCCGGCCGGAAATACAGTTCTTGCAGGGACAAAAGAGGTTTTACTTGGCAGAATTTCAAAAGAAGAACTTGAAAAAATCCAGACCATGGCAGAAGTCATCAATCTGGCAGAAGAAAATGATTTTGAGGAGCTGTATCTCTCTTACATGGATTTTTAAGTGAATGACAGATAAAAATTCTTGTATTGAAAAGAAAAATTAAGTCTGTTATCATATAAGTATATGGTATGTACGGAAGAAAAAAGATTTTGACTGGTGGCTGAAACCACTAACAAATGGAGAAGGACTGGCACAAGGGCTTATGACAAGGAAACATACAATATTAATTGTGGATGATGCAAGACATAACAGGACTGCATTGCGGGAAATTTTAAATGACAATTATATCGTGCTTGAAGCAGAAAATGGACAGAATGCATTAGCAGTTTTAGAGGAGAAGTATCAGGCGGTAACTGTGATCATTCTTGACCTGATCATGCCGGACATGAGCGGACTGGAACTCTTAGAAATTTTTCACAAAGATGTAAGATATCAGAATATACCTGTGATCGCGATGTTGAGAGGCATCAATGATGAGATCGAGTGCAAGTGTCTGGAATACGGAGCATGGGATTTTATGCGGAAACCTTATGATCCGATGATCGTGCGTTTTCGTGTAAAGAATGTGATCGAGCGCAGTCAGATGAGAGTGGATGATGAATTAAAGTACCGTGCGGAGTATGATGTGCTTACCGGCATTTTGAACAAATCAAAGTTCTTTTATAATACGAGAAATATGCTGAATATTTTCGGTACGGAAGATTTTGTGTTCATCAGGATCGATATTGAAAAATTCCAGCTGATCAATTCCTTTTTTGGAATGGATGAGGGTGATAATTTATTAAAGTATATGGCAGATTATCTGCAGAATGTGGAAAAAGAATATCGTTATATTACTTATGGAAGAATTGAGGCAGATATTTTTGCGGTATGCTTTTCTTATGATAATGAGAAAGAGATCACAGACTTTGTGAAGAAATTCACGAATCAGATGGAAAAATATCCTCTGGATTTTGATATCACGCCTTTCTTTGGGATATATCTTGTGAAAAACCGTGATCTTTCCATCAACGAAATGTATGACAAAGCCAATCTTGCATCCAAAAACTGTAAGGGAAATTATATCCAGAACTATTTCTTTTACACAAAAGAGATGAGTGAGGATATCATCAAGGAGCAGCGCATCATCAACAATATGAAGAATGCGCTGAAGAACGAAGAGTTTGTGCTGTATTTGCAGCCCAAATATGAACTTCAGCGAAATTCCATTGCAGGAGCAGAGGTTTTGGTGCGATGGATCACAGCAGATGGCAGGATGATATCGCCGGGAGAATTTATCCCGGTATTTGAGCGGAACGGTTTTATCCTGAAGCTGGATCAGTATGTCTGGGAAAAGACATGCCAGCTGCTTGCGGGATGGAGAGATGAGGGAAGAAAAATATTTCCGGTTTCCGTCAATATTTCGCGTGTAAGTCTTTATAATCCAAAAATTGTGGATGTGATCTGTGGACTGACAGAAAAATACAATATTCCACCGGAATGGCTGCAGTTAGAGCTGACAGAGAGTGCATATACAGGAAACCCAAAAGCGATCAAAGAGATGATGGAGCAGCTGCAGAAAAAAGGTTTTTCTATTTTAATGGACGATTTTGGAAGTGGTTATTCCTCGCTGAATGTACTAAAAGATATTGCGGTTGACGTCCTGAAAATTGATATGAAGTTTCTGGATGGCTCCGGAGATGATGGCAGGAGTGAAAACATTCTGGCATCGGTAGTCCGCATGGCAAAGTGGCTGAACATGCCGGTCGTAGCTGAGGGTGCGGAGCGCAAAGAGCAGGTATCGTTTCTGCACAGCATCGGATGCGAATATGTGCAGGGATTTTATTTTGCAAGACCAATGCCGGTAAAAGAATATGAAAAGCTGTTGTATGAACAGCCATACTTTGAAGATGATGAGACAAGAGGAACATCCAACGATACGAATGCCATCTGGACAGCGAATATGCAGATGGAAATGATTTTCTCCAACATGATGCAGGCAGCCGCAATTTATGAGTACAGCGACGGAAATATTGAAGTGGTGCGTGTAAATGACGCTTATTTTGACATGTTTGGTTATCATGACACAGACCGTGTGCACAAAGAGATTGAGGGATCCATTGATCATGTTGACAGAGAAAGGTTTATGGATACTTTTGCACAGGTTGTGGAGAATCAAAGCACTGCGGAATGTGAAGTGAAACGTTTTCTCGAGTCTGGCAGGGAAATCTGGATCAAGCTCCGCCTGAAGTATATTAACAGGGTAGGGGAACGCCATATTATTTTTGGCTGCATTGATGATATCACGGTCCAGCGGGAGATGGACAATGAACTTGCAAAGTACCGTCTTGCACTGATGGAAGAAGAGGTAAACGAGAAAACCATGCTTGTCGTGGATGATATGGAGATTAACCGGGCATCGCTGGAGAGTATTTTTGAAACAGATTACCGTATCCTGCAGGCAGGAGATGGGGAAGAGGCACTTCGTATTTTAGAGGAACAGAATTATAAAGTGGATATGATCCTGTTAGATCTGATGATGCCTGGCATGAATGGACAGACTTTTATGCAGGAAAGGAAGAATGATCCAAGGATCTTAAATATTCCGGTGGTGATCATCACGGCGGATGATACAACAGAACAACAGGTATTGACGATGGAATTAGGAGCGAGCGATTACATTGTAAAACCGTTTATTCCGGAGATCGTGACCAGACGTGTGCAGAATGTCTGGGATTCCACAAGGCGAAAAAAAGAAGTTCTGCAGGAGCATCAGAAGTAGTGGATAAGCAAAAAAAACTGCGTGTGTTTTATTCAGATATCAGTGCCTTGCGTGACAGATCAGATCAACCACAGTTGTGGGAGTTTTTGTGCTGCGCCAGACAACAGAAAATAAAACAATGTAAAAATGAAGATGACAGGCTTCGTGCCTTTGGGGCAGGTTTGTTATTGGAATACGGACTGCGGCAGTATGGGTACAAGCAGACAATACCTGTGGGATCGTCTGCTGCAGCAGAGTTGGAGCAGACCGGACAAACACGGTCTTTGCAGCAGGTAAGATTCGTTTATGGTGAAAATGGGAAGCCGTATCTTGGGACAGGACAGGGAGAACGGCTTCCGCTTATGTTTAACCTCAGCCATTCGGGCATGTATGTGGCAGCAGCTTTTGGCACAGAGGATGTAGGTGTGGATGTGGAGCTGATACGCACCGGAAAACAGAAGATTGCACAGCGTTTTTTTGCAGAAGATGAGAGAAAATATCTGGAAAAATGTTGGACGGATGAGGCTTTTACCGGAATATGGACGAGGAAGGAAGCCTATATCAAGGCGGTTGGAACAGGGATCGCAATGTCTTTGGATTCTTTTTCCACGATGGAAGAACAGGTGGGAGAATATTATCTGAAAACATGGAATGTCAAACGTGATGTCTGGCTGTCTGTCTGCCGGAAAGGGAGTGCGATCGGACGCTGTCTGCCGGAGAAAATCGCATTAGAACAGGTGTTTTTATAAGAGACAGAGCTGCAGATCATAATGAGAATGGTACAGGATCAGTACCGATAGAGATGGAAAATGGAGGTTGGGATTCATGTATGACGAGTTGACCGAACAGGACATAAAAAAAATGGAAGAAGAGATTGAGTATCGGAAGCTGGTTGTGAGAAAAAATGCGCTGGAAGCAGTCAAAGAGGCACGTGCACATGGCGACCTCAGTGAAAATTTTGAATACCATGCAGCAAAAAAAGACAAAAATCAGAATGAGAGCCGTATCCGTTATCTGGAGAAAATGATCAGGACGGCAAAGATTATTTCCACGGATTCTGCGGATGATGAAGTCGGAATGAACAATACTGTTACCGTCTATTTTGAGGATGATGACGAGGAAGAAACCTATAAAATTGTCACAACCATCCGCGGTAATTCCCTGAAAAATCTGATCAGTAACGAATCGCCTCTCGGAAAAGCATTGTTGGGGCACAAAATAGGTGACCACTGCGAAGTAAAAGTAAACGATAACTATTCCTATTTTGTAGAGATACGAAAAATCGAGAATACGGTGGATGATGGAACGGATAAACTGAGAAGTTTTTAATATATAAGAAAGAAGATTGAGGAACAAAAAGATGAGATTAACAGAATTATTAAACAAAGATGAAGTGACGATTTCCTGCGAGCTTTTTCCGCCAAAACAGGGTGCGCAGTTGGAAAATTATAAAAATATCGTAAAAGATATGGCGGCATTAAAGCCGGCATATATGAGTGTCACTTACGGCGCAACAGGTGGAACATCTGATTATACGGTAAAGCTAGCAGAGGAAGTACGTAACAATAACATTCCGGCGTTGGCACATCTGACCTGTGCCTCTTCCACCAGAGAAAAGGTGGCATCTGTCATTGAGGAGTTAAAGGCAGCAAATATCGAGAATATCCTTGCACTCCGTGGCGATATTCCTGCAAATGCAGATTTTCCGCTGCCGGATCAGTACAAGCACGCAAGTGAACTGATCGCAGATATCAAAGCACAGGGTGATTTCTGTATCGGTGGTGCATGCTACCCGGAAGGACACCCGGAAGCAGCAACGATTTTTGAAGATCTCGACCATTTGAAAGAGAAAGTGGATGCAGGATGCGAGTTCCTCACCACACAGATGTTTTTTGACAATAACATTTTATACAATTTTATGTACAAGGCATTAAAAAAAGGAATAGATGTTCCGATTGTAGCAGGCATTATGCCTGTCACCAACGCAAGCCAGATCAAACGTATCACATCTTTGTCCGGCAATATGGTTCCACCGAGATTTCTTGCGATCGTAGACAGGTTTGGAGACAACCCGGCAGCAATGCGTCAGGCGGGAATTGCATATGCAACAGAGCAGATCATTGATCTGATCGCCAACGGTGTCAATCATGTGCATATTTACACGATGAATAAACCGGATGTTGCAGGAGAGATTTTGGACAATCTTTCCAATATCTATGTGAGATAGTGGATGTAAAATGATTGCTTAAAATGTGAAGAAAAATCAATATTTATGAAATGACAGGATACCTCCTGAGCAGATGCGGGTAACAACCCCGAATCTGCCGGGAGGTATTTTTGCGTAATTGAAGAAACAAAGTGCATTTTTCGTGCGGTCTGCTGCATAAAATATTCGTGTGACCATTGTGTGACCGGGGATACCTATAATAACACAAGGATTTATAAAAAATTCAATGGATGAGCGGAGGAGATGGAGAGTGAAGAAAAAATACATGCTTATGGGAATCGCTGCAGTATTGATTTTGGCAACGATGGTTGGCGGAACGCTTGCAGCTCTGAATACAAAAAGTGAAAAGGCAGTGGCAAATATTTCCATTAAGAGTGTGGGAGTCACGGTGATCGGGGATCAACCTGTGGCACTGGCAGACGGCGGGGAAAAAGAACCGGTTACGATCGTACCGGGGGAAACGATCGTCATGCCGAAGGCAGTACAAAACGATATCCCGGATGGTTATGATGTGTATGTAAAAGTAGTCATTTATCATGCATGGGATACGAAAAGCGGCGGACTTGTGAGTGCAGGGGAGGCGGATGATATCTATGTACATAATCAGGACTGGATCATCGGGTATGAGGATGATGAGCAGATGGTGATGTACTACACAAAGCCGCTGGCTCCAGAGCAGACGACAACAAACTTTATGGACGGAATTCATTTTAAGGAATCTATGGGAAATGGATTTGCAGATGCAGTCTATACGTTAGAATACGAAGTTACGGCAGTTCAGGCGAATAACGCAAAAGATGCGATCGCAGCAGAGCTTGGCGTGTTCCCGGAGTTTGATGAAAATGGAACGATTTTGTCTGTTTCAGAAACAAGATAACGGTTGAAGGAGATTGGATCATATGAAAATAAAAAACATGGCAGCCGTTCTGTTGCTTATTTGGACTTGTGGATTTTCATCGGTGGTCAGTGCGGCGGAAATTCAGACTGTGCAGCTGACAGAGGAAAATCAGCTTGTGTATACAAAAGATAAGACAGAACTTGCCGGTGCTTTTGATGGCATGGCACCCGGAGACAGCAGGACCGTTGTCATTAAAATCGAGAATCAAAACAGTCATAAGGCATCTTTTTTTATTTCGCAGAAGACAACGGATGCTTTGGAAGAAGCAGGAAAAGCGTCTGGCGGAGCATATGAGTTTCAGGTGGAGATCGGCAATGATACCGGAAGGATATCTTTGCTGGATGCAGATGCCGGTGGATATGCGGAAAATGTGGCAAGTGCCGAAGGTTTAGCAGAAATTACAGAATTGAATGAGTATCGTTATATGACAGCTCTGGATCCGGGGGAATCGGCGGATGTCTATGTGACGTTGACCTTAGACGGCGAGGGCATGGACAGTGCAAATGGGATTGATTATTCGCGTGCAGCAGGTGCGATGGAATTTGAATTCCGGGCGTACTATGCAGACGACAGAAAGCCGGTTGTGATCACAAATTATGTGACGGAGCACGGAGAAGACAATGTGGTGACAAAGGTTGTAAAGAAAGTGATTCCAAAGACTGTCACAGAACAGCTTGTTCCACTGGCAAATGGTGTCAGGACAGGAGATCCTCTGACAGTGACGGTATCTGCAGGAGTTCTGGTGGCAGGTATTGTGATTGTCGGGATTGCGGTGAAAAAAAGAAAGGTGGAGCGTGAGTCATGAAAAAAGTAAAAAAAATAATTACAGGCTTTCTTATGGTTTTTATCTTCATGGCGATGGTGCTTCCAATGACAACGGTGAAAGCTTCGGAGGAGAAAGAAGCGGTGGAAAAAAGAATGTATACAGTGACATTCCGTGCGGGAAATGTTGCAAGTTTTGATATAGATAAGATCACTGTTTCCGAAGGGATGGAAGTGACAAAAAATTATATTAAGGTAAAAGTTGCAAAGGGAGATACACTTGCTTTCACAGTGCCTGGCTGGGAAAGTGATGCAAGGCTGACATCATGGTTTTCTAACTGCCTGCACTATGAAAAAGAGGCAGCATATGGGTTGAAAGCTTTTAACGGTGTTGTGGGAACTGCGGTGGAGCGGAATACAGAGTATGTTTTGGATTATAAACGTCTGATCGATCCGGTTTCCTATACGGTGAGTTTCATAGACAGTCAGACAAAGGAACAGATTGCGGCTCCGCAGATCACCTATGGAAATGCAGAGGAAACAATCACGGTCATTCCGGTGACTGTTCCGGATTATACACCGACAGAGAGCAGTAAAATTATAAAACTGGAAAAAGGGAAAGAGAACACGGCAACGTTTGAATACCGCTACACCGGGGCTGTGGAGACAATCACCAGCACGGTGACAAATGTGGTTCCGGGCACAACACGGACAGAGACAGTTGTGAACGAGGTTGAGGAGACGGTCATCGTTCCCGGAACCTTCCAGCCGACAGGATTTACTGCAAATGTAGTAAATAATGCGTCAAATGCAGTGAATGCGCCGGTAGGCAATACAGCAAATAATGCAGCGGACAATGCGGTAAATGCTCCGGCAGATGATAATGAAGACCAGACCGTAGACGATAGCAATGTTGAAATTCCGGAGGAGCAGACACCGTTGGTGGATGGAGATGGGAATGATGGAGCTGTCGATATCGAAGAGAGCGAGACACCGTTGGCGAACACAGCAGAGGATGCGAGTACCGCTTCCGGTGATGTGAACGGGAACGATGCAGACCTTGCAGCGCAGGAGATCGATGCAGCATCCGTACCTGTGGCAGTGCCGGTGATTGGCGGTATCACGGCAGTTTTTGTTGTGGGACTGATTGTTTTCCTTATATATAAAAATAGAAAAAAGTCGAAGTAACCAGGATTTTTAGGTACAGTATTCGACCTTTATAGCAATACATGCATG
>OLQY01001513.1_pt1 | contig 19281 bp, 20 predicted proteins | sample 1672851 | NCBI WGS metagenome assembly OLQY01 (sample SAMEA3136730, study PRJEB25190) | human gut metagenome | reverse complement strand
TAAAAAATATAGTGCTATTATACAAATTGGAATCATAAGAATCCATGCTATTTTTTTATTCATAATACCCCCTCCTACTTTTATAACATTTAATTCACATTATATAACAATTGCGAAAAATTACATATATTATATATAACATTATAACATTAAATTATTTTACCTAAAAAGAATTTATATCCATATTATAACTTACTTTTACTAAATAATATTATAAGTATAGATACTGTATAAATAGAGTATAGGGAAAAAGAAAAATAAAAAGAAAAACAAAAATAAAAAGAAAAATAAAAATAAAAATAAAAAATTCGCTACGCTCATGTCGCCAACGATATATCCTTGCTACCGCTACGGATACATCCGTTGCTCAAAAAGAAAAAGGTTAGGAAAACCCAACCTTAATCAAAAAGCTATTTTAATATTAGTATATACTAAATTTTTACGCTTTAAATCTACATACTTTACAGGAACACATTGCTCTTTAGCTTGATTAATATTTGTAACTCCCAAATTAATATATTCTAAAGTAGAATCATCATCTAATAAAAACTCAGATGCAAAAATTTCAGCCTGCATTTCAATCTTACAATCTGCTATTACTGGCTTATAGTTTTGATCTATAGTATTTATATCAGGATGAAGTATGGCATGACCTAATTCATGAGCTAAAACACAACTCCTTTTATAATAGTCTAACTTTGAATTTATAAAAATAAACTGTTTACTAATAGATACACCATTTCCAAAGAGTATATCAAACTTTCCATAAGCACCATCAACTTCTAAATCGTCAATATAAAGTAATATTATTTTTCTATCCCTTATAATGTCTTCTAAACTACAACCCTCATACTCAAGTTTTAAATTTCTAACTATATGTCTTATGCTAGATGCTGAACGTGGCATAATAATCCCCTTTTATTTATCTTTTGATTTATTTTGTAACTCTCTTTCTTTTTCCTCTTGTATTGATAATAAAATAGCCCCTTTCATAGCAGATACTATGTTTTCTATAGTCTTATCAGATACAGGTTTTCCATAAAGTAAACAAGATGAATTATGCAAAGTTATATTCATATCATCAAACATATCCTCTATAGCAACTAAATTATTTTCATCTTTATTAATAACCTCAATAGTATCTGTAATACCTAATATATAATCAGCAGATATACCTAAAGCCTCAGCTATTTGACTAATAGTACCAGCCTTTGGTTCTCTATATCCGTTTTCATATCTAGATAAAGTAGGTTCTGCAATATTAGCTTTTTTAGCTAGTTCTCTTTGATTTAAATTCATATACATTCTAGCTTTTGCTATTCTTTCACCCATAGTTTCCATAAAAATATTCCTCCAATTTATATAACTTTATAACTAAAAGTCTATTAATATAAGTAAATGTAAATCTATATTGTTAATAGCTTATAGTTAATAAAATTTATAAAATCCATAAAAATTATTTTTCTAATGTGATAAATTAAATATTTTTTTAGAAAGATGAATAAATAAATCTAAAAAAATTTTTTATAAAAATATTATAACATAAAAGTGGTAAAATATTACAAAATACTAAATAAAATTTACATTTTGGTAAAAAAATAAATAGATATTAAATCATGTCTTGTAAAAATTTGCCAAATGATTATTGACAATAAATATTTTTAGGAATATTATGTAATTACAGATAGGGAAAAGAAAATTATAAAAATATAATATACATTGTTTAGGAGGTAAATTTAAATGGGGCTTAGAGGACTTAAGGCAAAAAGGATGTTAATGGGAGTTACTCAACAAGAGATTTCTAAAGAAATAGGGATTGCTTGCAAAACGTATAATTTAAAAGAAAATGGTGTAAATGATTTCAAATTAAGTGAAGTTTCAAAAATTAGTAAGTATTTAGACTTAAGTGCACAAGAAATAAAAGATATATTTATAAATTGTAATGAATTTTAGGTAAAAATTTTTACAATTTAACTTGCCAAATGGTACATATAAATAAAGGAGGATAGCCAAATGGAAATAAATAAGGTGTTTAGAAATAAGGAATTTGGGGAGCTTAGCGTAATAGTTAAAGATAAAAAAGAGTATTTTGAAGCAATACCAGTGGCAACTATACTAGGTTATCAAAATCCAAGAGGTGCAATACTTAGACATTGTAAAGAAGAAGGGGTACTGTTTCAAGACGTAAGGGTAGTAACTGGAGTAAAAAAAGATGGAAGTAATGCAGAAAAAGTAGTATCTAAAAAATACATAAGTGAAGGAAACCTATACAGATTAATCATGAAGTCAAAATTGCCAAATGCAATAAACTTTGAAAACTGGATAATGGATGAAGTAATTCCAGAGATAAGAAAACATGGGGCATACTTAAATGATGATGTAATAGAAAAAACACTTAAAGATCCAGACTTTATAATACATTTAGCAACTGAGCTTAAAAAAGAAAGAAAAGAAAAACTAATGGCACAAAGAAAAGTTGAAAACTTAGAAGCAATAATTACAATAGATACACCTTATACAAACTTTGGAAAAAAGGTTGCAGTAAGTTCTGATGCAATAACTATAGGTCAATTTGCAAAACTACTTAGAAATAACGATATAGTAATTGGTAGAAACAGATTGTTTACATTACTAAGGGATAGGGGCTATCTTATAAAAAAGGGAAAAGACAAAAACATGCCAAAGCAAACATACCTAGAACAAGGACTATTTAAAATAGCCGAAAATGTAGTTAAAACTGTTGAAGGAGAAATACTATCAACTACAACTTTAGTGACAGGAAAGGGACAAATGTATTTTCTAGATTTACTAAGCAACTTAATATAAGGATATATTTATATTATTAAAGCTTATTATAAACTTAATAACAATTTTAATAAATGTAAAAGAGGATAAGATTATGATATTTTTAAACAAAAACAATTCTAAAAAAGAATCAATGACAAATGAAGAATTTGTAGAAGCTGTAAAATATATATTAAACCATGAATTACTTTCTTTAAATGATAAAAACAATTCAAAAGAAAATCCACTAATATTAGTTGATAAAGAAGCTAGATTAAATCGATATGATGTAATATGTAGCTATATAAAAGAATTAGAAGCAGAGAAAAAGTCCATAGAAAACTTTTTTAAAAGTGAAATGGATGGATATGAAACAGCTTATATAGGTGATAGAAAGCTTACACTTAAAAATCAAAGTAGAAATACAATAGATACACAAAAATTAAGAACAGAATTACCAGATATAGCTAATGCATATACAAAAACAACAACATCAAAAGTGTTTAAAATAAGCCAAAGAGTATTAAAGAATGTGTAGGTGAAATTTATGGCAGCATATCGTCACATACACATAGATTATTGGCAAGATAGCTTTGTACTAGATTTAACTCCAGAAGAAAAGTATTTTTATATATACTTAATGACAAACAGTAAAACAACTCAATGTGGAGTATATAGTTTACATAATAGAATTATAGAAACCGAAACGGGATACAACAGAGAAACCGTAGAAAAGCTTATACAAAGATTTATAGAATATAAAAAGATATATTACTGTGAAGAAACTAAAGAAGTATACCTGGTAAACTGGATAAAGCACAATATGTCAAACAGTCCTAAAGTACAAAAATGTATAAAAAAAGAAATAGATAATATTAAAAATAAAGAATTTGTAAAACTTTTATATAAGTCCTTTGAAGACTTAGGATATAACATAGAAAATGGGGAAAATAATCATGGAAAATATAACAAAGAGTATAGAGAATCTAAACATGCCAAATCACTTAAAAATGAGAATGACAAAACTTATAAAAGCACAACAGATGATGAACTTGAACAACTTAGAAAAAGATTGGGATAAGAGTAATTATAAATGTAATAAATGTAGAGACCTTACCTTTATAATAAATGATGGTGTGGCAACACCATGTGAATGTAGGATAGTTAAAGAAGCTAAAGATATTTTAAGAAAAAGTGGAATAAGTGAAGAATTTAGAAATAAAAACTTTGAAAACTTTAAAACTATAAATGATAGCCAAGCTATAAATGCCTATAACAAAGCTATAAAATATTCTAATAACTTTCATATTATAAAAAATAATACTCAAAACTCAATAATGTTTATGGGACAACCTGGGTCGGGAAAAACTCATTTATCACTTAGCATTGCAAATGTATTAATGGATAATGGTGTAGGAGTTGTTTATATGGGATATAGGGACGTAATAACGCAGATAAAACAAAATATTATGGATGAGGTTTACTATAATAAAATTATGAATAGATATAAAAATGCAAAAGTGCTTTTAATAGATGATTTATTTAAGGGAAGCATTAGTAAAAGTGATATAAATATAATGTTTGAACTTATTAATCATAGGTATTTTAATAAGTTGCCAGTGATAGTTAGCACAGAACTTAGTATAGAAAACTTGGTTAATATAGATGAGGCTTTAGGTAGTAGGTTGATTGAAATGTCAAAAGATTTCCTAGTAGGAATAAGGAATAAAAAGTTAAATTATAGAATTTACAGATAGTGTAGATAAATTATTTACAATCATTATACATTTATTTTTGAATTATGAATATATCACTGATTTTATATCTATTATTGGTGTTATTTTAGTTATTGTAGGTTAGTACTCAAAAGATTGATAAATTTCAATTTAGCGAATAGATTTAATGAATAATATTAATATATCATGAAGTAGGCTAACAAGGCCTAAAATAAAAGTCCTTATATTTAGGACTTTTATTTTTTTACCCTTAAAATAGATTACAGTATACTAATTTTAATACAAAAAGCATTAGGAAAATTTATAGAATATATGCTATACTTAATATATAAATTAAACATGTAGATTAATGTAAAATATAATTATAAAAGTTTCGTAAGAATTAATAGGGAAATTGGTGCAAATCCAATGCGATCCCGTCACTGTGATAAAGGGTTAGTTTTTATACCACTGAGTAAATATACTTGGGAAGGAAAATCTAACAATGCTTTTTAGCCAGGAGACCTGCTTTTATAAGTTAAAACATAACTTACGGTGTATAAGTGTGTTAAAAATGCCTAACTAATAGGTTTATTTAGTGCACACTTTTTTAAAAAAGTGTGATTTTTTACGTTTAAGGATATGATAATTTATATTTTAATTAAAAGAATAACTATAAAAGAGGAAGTGATTTAATGAAAGATATAAATTTAGCTAACTTTAGTAAGTTTAGAAATCAAAAACAACAAGGATACATAAATGTAAGTGGTACTAATATAAAACTACCAATAACCATAATTTGTGGTAAAAAAGAAGGAAAAACTGCTTTGATAACAGGAGGAGTTCATTGTGCAGAGTATGTAGGAATAGAAACTGCCATAGAATTATCAAAGGAAATAAATCCAGAGGATATAAGTGGAAACATTATAATTGTGCCATTAATAAATCGTAGTGGATTTGAAAATCGTACAATGAGTGTTGTTTATGAAGATGGAAAAAATTTAAATAGAGTATTTCCAGGTAATGCAGAAGGTAGTGTAAGTGAAAAAATAGCGTACTTTATGGAAAAAGAATTATTTAAAATAAGTGATTATTACATAGATTTACATTGTGGAGATGGATATGAAGAATTAACTCCATATGTATATTATCAAGGTGTAGCAAGTGAAGATGTAACATCTAAATCAAAGCAAATAGCTATGGCTATTAATCCAAAGTATGTCGTAGAATCTCAATCTAATAGTGGTGGAGCATATAACTATGCTGGTTCAATAGGCTTACCAGGGATTTTAATAGAAAGAGGATGTATGGGTAAATGGAGCAAAGAAGAAGTAGAGGAATATAAAATAGATGTAAAAAATGTTTTAAAAGAACTTAACGTTTTATCAGGAGAAAAGGTAGATAGAAATAATGATACAAAAGTTATAACAAATACTATCTATGAAAACTCTATGTATACAGGGTGTTGGTATTCAAACTACAAAGTAGGCGATATTGTTTCAAAAGGCGATGAACTTGGAACAGTTAAAGACTATTTTGGAAATATACTACATACATGTATAGCAAAAGTAGATGGAATTATTCTATATCAAGTTGGAAGTTTATCAATATTAAAAGATGGACCTATGATAACTTATGGAGAAATATAAATATTAGGGGGAAACAGATTGAGTAAAAAGCAGTTGATAAACAGAATAATACAAATAATAATAGTTCTATTTGGCATTAGTTTGATTACTTTTACATTGATATATTTAGCACCTGGTGACCCAGTAAGAACCATGTATGCAGCATCTGGAATGATACCAAGTGAAGATGTTATTCAACAGATAAGAGAGTCAATGGGACTAAATGATCCATTTTTTGTTCAATATTGGAATTGGTTAAGTTCTTGTTTAAGAGGTGATTTTGGAATTTCATATTCTACAAAAAAACCTGTTATAGATATCATATTATTAAAATTAGTTCCAACTTTAAAATTAGCTTTTATGTCATTAATAGTTATGTTAATAATAGCAGTTCCTTTTGGGATATTGGCTGCAGTTAAAAAAAATAAAGTAATTGATTTTCTTATTAGAGGTACAACTTTTTTAGGATTATCTATACCTAACTTTTGGGTAGGATTAATGCTTTTATATTTTATAGCATTAAAGTTTAAGTTATTGCCAGTAGTATCTACAGGTGATGGAATTGAAAAAATGATTTTACCTGTATTAACACTTGCATTTTCAATGGCAGCAAAGTACACAAGACAAGTTCGTACAGTTGTACTTGAAGAATTAAATCAAGATTATGTAATTGGTGCAAGAGCAAGAGGAATAAAAGAAAATATTATTCTTTTAAGACATGTACTTCCAAATTCTCTTTTACCTCTTATAACTTTGCTAGGATTATCACTTGGTTCTTTATTAGGAGGAACTGCAGTAGTAGAAGTTATATTTTCTTATCCAGGTCTTGGGAATATGGCAGTTTCAGCAATAACATCTTATGATTATCCTTTAATTCAAGCCTATGTAATGTGGATAGCATTAATCTACATGATAATAAATCTACTTATAGACATTTCATATAAATATTTAGATCCAAGGGTTAAAGAAAGAGGATAGACATGAGTAAAATTAAGGAATTTATAAAAAAAAATAAAATATTTTCATTGCTTATAGTAGTTGCCATTGCAATTATTTCAGTTGGTATATTTGCACCGATAATAGCACCATACAGTCCTTTTGAAGGAAATTTATCTGATGCACTTCAACCACCTAGCAGCGAGCACATATTTGGTACAGACAAGCTTGGAAGAGATGTATTTTCTCGTGTTGTTTATGGTACAAGAATATCTCTTACAGCATCATTGGTACTTGTTATTTCAATTTTTACAATTGGTACAACTTTAGGAATACTTTCTGGATACTTTGGAGGAATTGTAGATGAAATTATTATGAGAATTTCAGATATAATGATATCTTTTCCTGGAATGGTACTTGCAATTTCACTGGCAGGAATCATGGGCTCAAGTGTAGACAATGCAGTAATAGCAATAATGGTAGTAAGCTGGACTAAATATGCAAGATTATCAAGAAGCTTAGTATTAAAAATAAAAGAAACTGATTATATTTATGCAGCAAAGATAAGCGGATGTAAGACAATACATATTATTACAAGGCATATAATACCTAATATTATACCAACATTAATAACTACAGCAACTACAGATATAGGAACGATGATATTAGAGTTGTCATCACTTTCATTTCTTGGATTTGGGGCACAATCACCACAGGCAGAATGGGGATTAATGTTAAATGAAGGACGTGCATATATGCTTGATTGTCCTTGGCTAATGATATATCCAGGATTAGCAATATGTATAGTTGTAGTAGTATACAATCTTTTAGGTGATAACTTGAGAGATATTTTAGATTCAAAAAAAGCTATAGAAGAAGTAGAAATAGAAAAAGTAATATAAAAATGACAAAGGGAGAGTTTTATGAAAATTAAAAGAAAAATAATAAAACTATTAAGTACAGCATTTATAATATCCATGATGGGGTCGATGCTAACTGGATGTTCAAGTAGTACAGCTGATACATCAAATATATTAAATTTTGGATGTACAAATTTTTCAGACTCATTAGATCCAGCAGCAATGCCTAATGCAGCTTGGTGTGTTTCTCGTTATGGTATAGGAGAAGCTTTATTTAGATTTGATGATCAAATGGAAGCAGACTACTATTTATGTGATGACTACTCAGTAAATGATGATAATACAGAATGGACATTCCATATACGTGATGGAGTTAAATTTTCAAATGGTAAAGAGCTAACAGCTTCAGCAGTAGTGGAGTCTATTGAATATATGTATAAACAAGAAAACAGTGGAAAAGGAAGCTCCGCACCTTCAGTATATATGAAATATGATTCTATAAAAGCAGATGATGAATCTAGAACGGTTACTATTAAAACAAGTAAACCACATACAGATTTAACTAAAACTTTAGCACATCCATATTTCTCAATATTAGATATGGAATCAGATTTAGTTAATAAACCAGTTGGAACAGGACCATATGCAATAGATAAATATGATACAGGTATTTCTATATCTATGGTAGCCAATGAAAACTACTGGAAAGAAGAAGTACCATATGAAAAATTAAATGTTATATTTATAGATGATAATACTACAAAATCTATGGCTCTTCAAAATGGAGATGTTGATGTTGTAGAAAACATAACAACAGCTAACGATTTAAAAACATTAAAAGAATCATCAGAATATAATGTATCACAAACAGTAGGAGTTAGAACAGGATTTGCATATATAAACCATAATGGTGTTTTAGCTAATGATGATTTAAGAAAAGCAATTCTTACAGCAATTGATGATGACACTTTATGCAATATAACTGTTGGAGGATTATATACTCCAGGAGCTTCAGTTTTACCATCCACTTTAGATTATGGATATGATAAATTAAATGATACTATTTCTTTTGATGAAGAGAAAGCAAAGAAAATCTTAGATGATGCAAAAATAGTTGATAGTAATAAAGATGGATATCGAGAATTAGATGGAAAAAACATTGAATTAAACTTCCTTACATATGACAGTAGAAATCTAACTGATTTTGCAGAAGGTGTAGCACTTCAACTTGAAAAGATAGGTATAAAAGTTAATGTCAAAAAAACTGATGCAGATACAGAGTGGAATATGCTTGTATCTGGAGAATATGATTTACTTAATACTAACTGGATGACAGTTCAAGATGGAAATCCATATGGATACTTAGATAACTGGTATGGAAAATCAAATGCTAACTACTGTGGATATCAAAATGATGAATACGATAAGATATATGAAGAATTATCAACAGAAATGAATGAAGAAAAACGTAAAGAAATGATACAAAAATTACAGCAAATATTAATAGATGATGCAGCAGTTATGGTACATGGATACTATAATAGTAATATGTGTAGCGACAAGTCTGTAGATGGTGCACAGATAAGTGTTGCAGACTACTACTGGATAAGTACAGATATAAAACCAGCTAAGTAAGATAAAAATAGGAGATTATATTATGCTAAATATCAACAATATTACAGTACAATATGGAAATAAAAATCCTTCTATAGTAAATCTTAGTATGGATATGAAACCAGGGGAAATAGTTAGTATAGTAGGAGAAAGTGGTAGTGGAAAAACTACATTAATACGTTCTATAATGGGGCTACTTCCAGCAGGAGGTAAGATAACAAATGGAGATATTGTATTTAATGGGAAGTCCCTTTTATCTTACTCAAGGGATGATTGGAATAAAATTAGAGGAACTGAATTATCTATGATTTTCCAAGATTGTGGAGCAATGATTAATCCAATTAGAAAAATTGGAAATCAGTTTATAGAATACATAAGAACACATGAAAAAATGTCTAAAGAAGAAGCTAGCAAAAAAGCTATAAATATGTTAGGACAAATGATGCTTTCAAACCCTGATAATATAATGAAAAGCTATCCATTTCAATTAAGTGGAGGTATGCGTCAAAGAGTAGGAATTGCCATGGTAATGACATTTAATCCAAAGCTTTTAATTGCAGATGAACCAACAAGTGCACTTGATGTAACTACTCAATCTCAAATTATACGAAATATGTTAGAACTTAGAGAAAAGTTTAATACAGGTATTATTATGGTTACTCATAACTTAGCAATAGCAGCTTATATATCTGACAAAATAATAGTTATGAAAGATGGAAAAATAGTAGAACAAGGAAGTAGAGATAATATAATAAATAATCCCAAAGATGAATATACTAAGGAGTTACTTAATTCTGTGTCAAATTGGGAGGAGAAATTATATGTCTAAAAGTAAAAATATATTAGAAATAAGAAACGTTACTAAAAAATTTAATACTCCTAATAATAAAGTTTTAACTGCTTGTGATAATATTTCTCTTGAATTTGAAGAAGGAAAAATTCTTGCGATAGTAGGAGAGAGTGGATGTGGGAAAAGTACTTTAATGAAAATGATAGTTAAATTGGAGGAAGTAACATCTGGTGAAATTTTATACGGAGGTGAAGATATTACTAAATTAAAAGGTGAAAAACTTCGCCAAAATAGAAGACATATTCAAATGGTATTTCAAGACCCTAATACAGCATTTAATCCAAGAATGAAAGTAAGAGATATAATTTGTGAACCTCTTTTCAACTTTGGGTTAATAAAGAAAAATCAAAGGGACGATATTGCAAAAGAATTTCTAGAAATGGTTGATTTACCGAAGGATTTTTCTAATAGATATATTCACAATATGAGTGGAGGACAACGACAACGTATAGGAATAGCAAGAGCTTTAACTCTTAACCCTAAGGTTGTTATTTTTGATGAATCTACATCAGCTCTTGATGTATTAACACAAAAGAAGATAATAGATTTAATTATAAAACTACAAAAAGAAAAAAATATTACTATAGGACTTGTTTGCCATGATATACATTTAGTGTCTCAAATAAGTGATAAAGTTGCTGTTATGTATTTGGGAAACTTAGTTGAAGTTATTCCAGGAAGAAAGCTTCAAGAACAATGTAAGCATCCTTATACACAAACTTTAATATCTTCAACTTTTCATTTAAACATGAATTACTCTAAGAAAATTGAAAATATTAAGGAAGCAGAAAATCCTATAGATATTTCAAAAGGATGTCCTTTTAAAAATCGTTGTAAATATTCAATTGAAATCTGTAAAGATAAAAAGCCTGAATTAAAGTTAGTTTCAAAAAATCATTATGTAGCTTGTCATCTTAATAATGGGGAGGAAGAATGATGCAAAATGACCTTACAAAAGGACCTATAGGAAAGGGAATTTTAGTATTTTTATTACCTTTATTAGCAAGCACTTTAATACAGCAGTTATACAATACTGTAGACTTAATTTTTGTTGGTAAATTCTGTGGAACAAAAGCAACAGCAGCCATAGGAGCAAGTAGTTTAATTATAACTTGCCTTATTGGCTTTTTTAATGGAATGGCAGTTGGAACAAATGTAGTAACTGCACATATTTATGGAAAACAAGATGAAAAAGGATTAAAAAATATAATTCAGACAGTTTTTATGGTCGGATTATTTGGTGGTTTAATATTAACAATAATCGGGATATATTTTGCACCAATATTTTTAAGATATATGAATACGCCAGATAGTATTCTAGATATAGCCATCAAATACCTAAGAATATATACATTAAGTATGATATTTGTAGTTATATATAATCTTTTATGTGGTATTTTAAGAGCAATAGGAGACTCTAAATCGCCAATGAAGTTCCAAATTTTTGGTGGTCTAGTCAATGTTGGGGCAGATTTTATTTTCATAGTAATATTAAAAATGGGTGTAGAAGGAGCTGCCGTAGCAACTTTCTTATCTCAAGCTCTTACAGCAATATTAACAATTGTTTATTTTTACAGACGTATAGAAGAGCCAAAATTACAGTTTACCCTGAGTATATTTAACAAGGAAATATTTAGAAGGATACTGATGATTGGAATTCCAGCTGGAGTTCAATCAATTGTAATTACTTTATCAAATATAATTATTCAGTCTCAGATAAATTCATTTGGAGTAGATGCCATAGCTGCATTTACCGCATATTTTAAAATAGAATTGATTCTATATTTACCTATTATAACATTAGGTCAAGGATTAGTATCATTTGTTGGTCAAAACTATGGAGCTGGTCAGTACGATAGAATAAATAGAGGTATCAAATCTGCAATGATTGTAAGTGTAATAATTACTATGGGAGTAAGTACATTAATGATAATAAATTCAAAATATATTTTTGGTATATTTACATCTAATAGTGAGGTTATTAGGTATGGGTGGAATATTGTATCAATAACTTTCCCATTTTACTTCTTATACGCTATTTTAGAATGTTTAAGCAGTCAAATTAGAGGGAGGGGGATATCAATACCACCAATGGTTATCACCTTGCTTAGTTTTTGTGGTATCAGAATAATGTTTTTAATAGTTCTATTAAGAAAATATAATAGTATATCAAGTATAGCTATCACATTTCCAATATCATGGTTATTTGCAGTTATATTAACAAGTATGTATAGTTATTATACTTTTTCTAAAGAATCAAAAGAAACTGTTTGCTAAATTTTAGCAAATAGTTTTTTACTTTTAGAGAAACTTATAAATTATTATTTCTACGATTCGTCTCAACCATTGAAATCCACTAACTAGGTACCTTATAATAAAGTACCTAATTTTTTTAAAAAAAGTTCTTGATTTAAAGTTAACTCCAACTATTATTTTATAACTAAAAAGAAAAATACAAATTTAAGGAGGGATATTATGAAAGTATTATTAGTAAATGTTATCTCAAATAAATAAGAACCATTTCCTAATATTTACATATGATATATAGAACAATATTTATATCATAAAAAGGGGAGTCAGCAATGCGAAAAAATTATTGGCAAGACTATTGGGAAAGTTATTTCAATTTTATGGCTTTATATCTTAGTGAGTTAAGAAATATATATCCTAATGCAGATATTAAACATGAATACACAGAAGTTGCTAAATTATTTGAACCTTCTATGCCACCTGAATATTACGAGATTTATGATGAATATGACGAAGGTGGAGAAAATAACAACTTACCAGAAGATAATGATCCACCAGCTACACAACCTGGAGGTGGACAAACTCCTAATCCTTTTATATTACCAGGAGGTGTGCAATTTCCTAATCCTTTTGCACCGCCGGGTGGAGGGCAACCCTCTAATCCTAATACACAACCTGGAGGAGGACAAACTCCGACACCTTTTATATCACCAGGAGGAGGGCAATTTACTATAAATAACTGTAGAAGGATGGCAATAGTTAGGATAGTAATGAGAAGAGGTTTTACACCTTCTGAGTTCCATTTGATAGTAGATAGAGCTGATAATAGAAGTATTCAAGGATTTAGAATAGCTTGCGAAGGTGGTAGAATTAGATTTGTACCAATGGCTGTAGATTATAGAAATATTAATTTTATAGAATGTGCATTTTAGATAAACTTAAGTTTTAATAAGAATATGAAAGGTATTGATTTAAAAATCAATACCTTTTTATTTTAATTATTATTTAATAGAGCTTAAACTTAATAACATAGTCCACAAGGCACATAACCTTTAGACTTAGCTTCCTTTATTAAAATAACATTATAACCATATCTAAATTGATACTAGTATATTGAAAGTTAAATATAGCTTTCTTATAATATAATTATAGACAAGTTACTAGTTAATAAAAAATGTTCAAATAATCGGGGGCGTAAAAATGAATAAAAGACAAGAAGAACTATTGACTATACTAATAGCGGAAGATGATTATATTAGTGTTGAAGATATAACAAGTAGATTAAAATGCTCAGAAAGAACTATAAGAAACTACATAAAAGACATAAACAGTTGGCTTAACACATTTTCTAATATGTATATATATCGAAAAGCAAATTTAGGAATAAAACTTATAGATGAAAAAAAAGAAAGAAATATATTAAATCAAAAGCTAAGAATAGAAATAAAAAGAGTAAATAGTGATATATATAAGCAAATAGAAATTTTGAACCTATTATTAATCTCTAATAAGGCTAAAGTAAATATATCAGATATTTGCAATATTTTATATATAAATAAGAATCTAGCCAGAGAAGAAATAAATAAATTAGCTAGTAATTTTAAAGAATATGAATTGGAATTAATTATAAAGAAGAATTCTGGGATAGTAATAAATGGGAATGAAAAAAATATAAGAATAATGTTAGTTGATCATATTTGTAAATATATAGAAAAATTTAGATTAAATATGGAAGACGTAGGCATTTTTCATATAGCAGATATATTAGTAAGCAAAAATATAATGAATATAATAGAAGACAAATTAAATTTTAGATTTACAGACACATCATTTAGACAGCTCATGGTATTTCTTATAATTAATATTATAAGAGTAAGACAAGGAAATTCATTAACATCATCAGAAGAATATAATTATGACAAAATTAATAATATAATAGATGAAATTGATAATGAATTGATGACAAATTTAGCAATAAATTTAAATAAAAGTGAAAAAATATTTTTAGTATCTTTAATATATAGTATGAATAAAGAAGGAATTTATAAAGACCGATTATATATAGATAAAGATATAGAGGATTATACTAAAAATCTTATATATTTAGTATCAAAAGAATCTGGAATAAACTTTTGTGAAGATATTTTACTTTATGAGCAATTAGCATTTCATATAAATACAACATTAAATCAATTAAAAAATAATGTTAATACAAAAAATCCAATACTTGAAAGTATAAAAGGAAAATACTATTTCTTATTCAATATAGTATTAGATGTAATTAAAAATAATATATATAAAAATATTACAGAAGATGAAGTAGGATATATTACTCTGTATTTTCAAGTGTCACTTGAAAGAAAGAGTGGGAAAAGAGAAGATATAAAAAGAATATCTATAGTATGCCCTCATAGCTTTGGAGTAAGTACACTACTAAAAGTAAAAATAGAAAAAAGATTTCCAGATATAATTATTGTAGAAACTATACGAGAAGAAGATTTAAATAACAATAAATTTAATAAAAATATAGACTTTTTGGTAACATTAAGAGATTATATTGATATTGATATACCTATATTTATAACTACACCTTTATTTACAAAAGAAGATGAAAATAAATTAAAAGATTTTATATCTAATATAAATCTTAAAGATACTTCTTATAATATTTTAAATAAACTTATGATTTCAGATTATTTTATACAAGAGATTGATTTTGATGATATTTTTGAGGCTATAAAATACTTAGCAACATCTTTATATAAAAAGCATTATGTTAAAGAGGAGTACATACAATCTATAATTGATAGAGAAAAAATATGTCCAACCTGTATAGGAAATGAAATTTTATTACCTCATGGAGATATAAAATTTGTTAAGCAATCAATACTTTGTTTTGCAAGGCTAAAAAAACCTATAAAACTAGATAATGGTCAATTAATAAGTATAATAATTATGTTACCCTATATGATAGAGAAGAATTTAGAGAATTATTTAAAGAAATTGAGCTATTAATAGATGATAATGAAATGATAAAAAAATTAAATAGTTGTAATATAAAAGATATAAAGCATATATTGATTTAAATTTTTAAAAAAGCATAATTTTTCCTCAAAATGGAAAAAATTGTGCTTTTTTTAATTATATTAACAATATAATTAAATTAACAGAGTAAATTTATTAAGGGGGAGAACATGAAAGAAGGAATTAAGATAGTAACTATAGGCGGAGGATCTAGTTATACACCTGAATTGATAGAGGGATTTATAAAAAGACATGATGAACTGCCAGTAAAAGAATTATGGTTAGTTGATATTGAAGAAGGAAAAGAAAAATTAGAAATAGTATCAAATTTAGCTAGAAGAATGGTAAAAAAAGCTAATATAGATATGAAAATATATTCAACATTGGATAGAAGGGAAGCTTTAAAAGATGCTGATTTTGTAACTACACAATTTAGAGTAGGTCAATTGGATGCAAGAATAAAAGATGAAAGGATACCGCTATCTCATGGATTAATTGGTCAAGAAACCAATGGTGCTGGAGGATTATTTAAAGCATTAAGAACAATTCCAGTAGTACTAGATATAATAAAAGACATTAAAGAGTTATGTAGTGATGCATGGCTTATAAACTTTACAAATCCAGCAGGTATTGTTAGTGAAGCTGTTTTTAGATATACAAACTTTAAAAAATACATAGGTTTATGTAATGTACCAATAGGTATAAAAAATAATTTAGCACAATTGTTAGGGGTTGATTCTAGTAGACTAGATATGGATTTTGCAGGTTTAAATCATATGGTTTATGGGCTTAATGTAAAACTTGATGGTGAAGATATAACTAGTGAAGCAATAGTTAAGTATATAGAAGGCAATATCACTATGAAAAATATAAAAGATATAGAATTTAATAAGGAATTTATAAAAGCTTTAGGCGTTATACCTTGCCCATATCATAGATACTATTATAAGTCAGCTGATATGCTTGAAAGTGAATTAGAAGAATTTAAAGAAGGAACAATTAGAGGTCAAGTAGTTAAAAGATTAGAGGAAGAATTATTTGAACTTTATAAAGATGAAAATCTTGATATAAAACCACCTCAATTAGAAAAAAGAGGAGGAGCTTATTATAGTGATGCGGCATGTAATTTAATAAACTCTATTTACAATAATAAAAAGGATATACAAGTAGTTAATACATTAAATAATGGGGCTATAAGTGATTTTAAAGATGATGAAGTTGTTGAAGTAAGTTGTGTTATAACAAAGGATGGACCAAGACCAATTTCTATGGGATACTTACCAACAGCTATAAGTGGATTAGTAAGACAAATAAAAGCATTTGAACTTTTAGCAGCAAAAGCAGCTGTTACAGGAGATTATGATACTGCATATTTAGCACTTTGTATAAATCCATTAACACCATCGGATGATGTTGCAAAGGTAGTATTTGATGAATTGATAGATGCTCATAGCAAATATCTTATAAAAAATAGGGATATAGAAGGTGAAAAAGTTGAGTAAATTAATAGTTAATGCAGATGATTTTGGATACTGTGAGGCTGTAAACTATGGAATCATATCTGCACATAGAAATGGAATAGTAACTTCGACAACAATAATGGCTAATATGCCCGGATTTGATCATGCTGTAAACTTATTAAAAGAAAATAAGGATATTGGTTGTGGAGTTCATATGACGTTAAGTTGTAATAAACCACTGAATAATAAGTTTAAAAGCTTAGTTGATGAAAATGGTATGTTTCATAGAAGGATAAATGAAGAAGTTGTAAATAAAATTGATTTAGATGAATTATATTATGAATTTTGTTCTCAAATAGATAGAGTGAAAAATGCAGGTGTTGAAATATCTCATTTAGATAGCCACCATCATGTTCATACAATCCCACATTTTAAAGATGTTATAAAATCTATAATGGATAAATATAATTTAAAAATAAGAGGTGGACTTGATCATAAATTTGATTATAAGGAAAGAGTTATTCCTTGTATAGATTCATTTTATGATAAAAATGTTGATGTAGAGTTCTTTAATAATAACATAGAAGAAATAAAGTCTTAGAAAAATTTAGTGAATAACATTGTTACTATAAGTGAAGAAGATGGATTTAAGGAAGAAAAAACAGGACTTCATGAGTTAGAATTCATAGAAACTAGAAGATTATGGTTTAATAAAAAAATAAAAAAAATACTAAATGAAAATGAAATAGTTTTAACTAATTATAAAAATATATAACAGATAATTTGGAGGAGAAAATGGAAGAGATAGTTTTAAATATTATAATACATGCAGGAAATGCAAAAGCAAAACTTTATGAAGCACTTCAAGCTTCAAAAGAAAATGATTTTGATAAAGCAGATAATCTTTTAAAAGAAGCTGATGAAGAGGTGTTAAATGCTCATAAAATACAAACTAAGTTAATACAAGGTGAAGCAGCAGGAGATAAAAGTGAAATATCAATGTTATTAATACATTCTCAAGATCATTTAATGACTTGTATGAGTGAAAAAAATCTTATAAGAGAAATTATTGAATTAAGAAAAGAGTTAAAAAATAAAAATTAAATTATATAAAAATATTAGGGGGAATAAAAAATGAAAAAGAAAATTTATTTATTTTGTAGTGCAGGGATGTCAACTAGCTTATTAGCTAGCAAAATGCAAAAGGTAGCAGATGAACATAAATTACCAATAGAAGTAGAAGCTTTTCCATATTTAGAAATAGATAAGATTGTAGAAGAGAAAAACCCAGATTGTATATTATTAGGACCTCAAGTTAAGTACATGTACAATGAAATAAAAGCAAAATTTGAAACAGAATCATTACCAGTATCAGTAATAGATATGACTGATTATGGAACTATGAATGGAGAAAAAGTTTTAAAAACAGCAATAAAGTTAATAAAAGCGAGCAAAGCATCAAATGCTTAAAATATATTAAAAATTGTGTGGGAGGGGGATAAAAAATGAATAAATTTATGTCAAGTCTTGAAAAAGTACTTATGCCTTTAGCTGAAAAAATAGGCCAAAACAAATTGCTTATAGCGATAAGAGATGGTTTCTTAGTATCATCTCCGCTGTTAATAATAGGTTCAATATTTTTATTAATAGCTAACTTTCCAATTCCAGGTTGGACAGAATTCTGGGCACAGTTTTTTGGTCCTGATTGGACATCAAACTTATCACATCCAGTTGCTGCAACATTTGATGTAATGACATTACTTGCAGTATTTGGAATAGGTTATTCTTATGCAAAGCAAACCGATGTTGACCCAATAGCATCAGCTGCAGTAGCAATGGTTGCATTTTTCATATTAACTCCATTTAGTATAGGATATACTCCAGAAGGTGCAACAGAAGCAGTATTAGTTAGTGGTATACCTTTAGGATGGATGGGATCTAAAGGTATGTTTGTTGGTATGATAACAGCAATAACTTCTGTTAAATTATTTGGTGCAGTTACTAAAAAAGGTTGGGTAATAAAGATGCCAGATGGTGTTCCTCCAACTGTTGCAAAATCATTTGCAGCACTTATACCAAGTGCAGTTGTAATGGTAGTATATTTTATAATTAATACATTATTTGGATTAACTCCTTATGGTAGCGTACATGAATTCATAT